>Ga0209515_10000307_pt1 | contig 93081 bp, 97 predicted proteins | sample Subgroupgradi54m_FD_187454 | JGI IMG/M metagenome (GOLD analysis project Ga0209515, IMG submission 187454) | Subsurface groundwater microbial communities from S. Glens Falls, New York, USA - GMW60B uncontaminated upgradient, 5.4 m (SPAdes)... ... | reverse complement strand
TCGTGGAAAAATGGTGACTCTGGATCGTGCCAATGTAGACACGGATCAGATTATTCCTAAACAATTTTTAAAATCGATTCGACGAACAGGATTTGAAAAGGGACTTTTCTTTGATTGGCGTTTTTTACCCAATGGAAAAGATAACCCTGATTTTGAACTCAACAAACCGGACGCGCAGGGAGCCACGGTTTTGGTGACACGTCATAATTTTGGTTGCGGGTCTTCGAGAGAGCACGCGGTATGGGCTCTGGCTCAATATGGGTTTCGCGTCATCATTGCTCCACGTCAGGGGAATATCCCAGCTTTTGCCGATATTTTTCACAACAACTGCATCAAGAACGGTGTTTTGAATGTGGAACTCAAAGAGTCTGAAGTAGAGGAAATCTTTCAAATGGGGGCGCGTTATCCTGGCCTGGAAATCACTGTCAACTTAGAAGAACAGAGGGTCACGCTCCATCTCGCCGAAGAAATTTCGTTTCATTTTGAAATTGATAACTCGATTAAGAACCACTTGATCCGTGGACTCGATGAAATTGGCTTGACGTTACACCACGAAAAAGAAATTTCTGCTTTTGAGAAAAAACACAATCCTCAGGTTTACTGGGTTTAAAAAAAACCTAATTCATCCTCTGGTTTCTTTTCTTCCATGATTATTTTTCTCCTTTAAACAACTTACTGATGGAAGTGGATGTTTATCGCACTTTTCTTGAAAGTCCAGAGGGTTTGGAATTGGTTGAAATCGTTGAGAAGATCGCCGCATGAGGTGACACGGGGCGCCTTTTCGGTCTCTCAGCGGTTCTACCAGTTATCCAATGGGGTGGGCTGGTGGAATTTCGGACCGCGTGTCAGGAATTTGCGTTGGCAGAGTAAATGACTGGCGGTTTGATCCCAAAGTTTTTAACATTTTGCACCATCTTTGTCCCAGCATTGAACGAGAGTTGTTGTTGGATAATTATTTTTTGTTACGAGCTTGCTAAAACTTTCACAATGTTCCGGTCCGCAAACAAAAATGACGTTTTTGTCATCTCTCAAATACGGTTCTGTTTCTTGGAACCACAGCACCTCTCTCATACTGCAATTTTTTTGCTTATCGTCGTTTAGACAAGGGATTCCAAGTTTTTTACGCTTTTCTTTGTCCGGGTCACAAAACAAGTGCTTAATTTTTAAGTCATCGACTATAGATCGTGTAGTGCTATTGCCATTACCGCCTTTATTGACCAAGGATTCGCTGAACTCTTCTGCTAAAACATCAACTTTTAATTCTTGGATCTTTGCATATAAGTATTTTTTGAAATACTCTCTCTGTCTGTTTCATGCTTCCTTTATAGAAACTTCATCGAAAGGATTATCAGGCTCTACTCCATCATGCTGCAACGCGTGATCTACACAAACTAAATAGAGCATCATTAACCTCCTATAAATTCTTTTTCGAGTATTTCATTGAGTGCCGCATCCGATTTGCCATCAAAATAGCACGGACCAACTTCTTTTTTCTTGATGTCAAACAGGCACTGAGCATCAGCTAACCTTTGAGCGGGGCCAAGTTCGATAACAAACCCCATACAATGAAAGAGGATCACAACGACGAATAACTTCCCATGTCTTACTCTCGCCCCTAATATGTGGATTGGTTCTAAATTTTTCCATACCGTGTCTAAGGCCAAGGCCCGAATCTTCTCACCGCTGTTCGGGATCATGAGGAATCTCCTGAATCTCTCATATTCCGCGTGAAAAATATCTTTTTTCAAAAGAGCAGCAGCAAAGCCATAAGCAATTTTGACGACTGCCTTAACCGGAATGGTAGGTTTGAAATGGTCCATCATGTTAACCGTGCCCTCAACTTCTATGGGAGCCGATGAAATAATGAGTTTTCCTGTCGGGAAAGTCTTTTCGGTCTGAGCAGTTTGACCAACTTTTAGCTGAACAAGTTGTTCAATGACCTCTTTAGCGATTCTATATGCTTCATTTTGACCAATTCTGTAGTCAGCCTGAATGATACCGGCAATAGCCGCCTCTCCTTTTGCGCGATCCTCCGTGAAATCTCTATCAATGTTGACCACGCCACTCTGTCGATCCACGAAGAAAGGTGCTTTGGTCTTCGCGTATCCTACAAGTTCATATTTGGGTTTTTCATTTGGTCCGGTCGGTGGCTTTCGTGTCCGTCGGAAAACGTTGGGGTCAACCGGCATTTTCAACTGAGTCAAGGCCCGTACGACCTCATGATTCTGTTGCCATTCGGCATCCGTTGCACTTCCAAGCTCACTGTTGCATGGTGCGCACGCAAGTCTCTCCCACCAAAATCCGCCGAGAAACTCCGGGATTATATGCTCCTTCGAGGGTGGGCGTTCTTCTGAAAAATTGTGACAACAATAAATACACTTTTTCATTCTGAACTCTGTGTTCGAGATTATCACTTTCTTATTACGTTTTCCGAAACTTTTTCAGGTTCTGAGGAACTGTCCCGGTTAAACGCTGCCTCCATTGGCCTGATAGCAGCATGATTCAATCTGTTCGGAGGATGGCTTCTTGTCTTCAAGCCAATCATTTCTGAATATCTGTGTTTTTCTGTGACTGACCTCGTGACAAAGCGGGTTCTGATCCATGATTTGCCTCCTCTCTGATTGGAGGCTGGGGTCGGCTATCAGACAGTACTTTGATATTCTCCTCTATTTTTTCAGCCGATCCCGTAGGTCTGGAATGCCAAGGTTAGTCACTTCCGACCTCAGCTTTTCATCAAATCTATGTTCATTCTTGGAGTTAGAACGCCAACCAATGAAAAGCGACAAAAGACCAATTACAACTGTGGCAATCAGACTCCCTAATGCTATTCGATGGTCACGCCTATCTCGCCTATCATCTGTCCCTTCTTTTTTCTCCAATCGGGCCTTATCTTCTTCTTGCTTTCGGGCCTCGTCTACGGCCTTGATGAGAGCCAGTTTCATTTCCTCCAAGTTGTCTTTCAACTTCTTGGCTTCATCTTGTAAGACAAAACTGCGAGTCATTCTTAGCTTGTAGTATTGATCAGCAAGACCTTTCAGTCTGTCCCCGGTTGACGGCTTTTCTTGCACCAGATGGTCAACAGCATGGGCCAAGGAATCCTTGGCATTTTCTACGAGGGTAAATTGAAATTTCATTTAGCAATGATGTGTACCTGGTACGCGCTAAAATCAATGATAAATAAGCGGCAAATTGCCGTCCGTAGCAGAAACTATCGAAACATTGAAGAGAAGATGTAACCGCACTTTTTTGTGCGATTACAGAAACTTTCGGTAATCAACCCCAAATGCTTTCGCCAGTTTTTTGGCAACAATGGGCCCAATGGTCCGCTTCCCATTAACCATCTTTGAGATATCGGCCTGTGAAATACCGGTGTTTTTTGCAAGCTTCTTTTGGGTCCAGGACTGTCCTGTCATATAGGCGATGAGGGATCCTCTAGGAGTTCCAATCACTGGGTCATTCTTTTTCAGTTTAGCCAATAGTTCCTCAACTGGCTTCACATCTTCAAGGGCAGTTCGAAGCGATTCTTCTATCTTCTTCCTGACATAGCGGGAGACCTGGAATCCTGGAATGACCTTAAGGGTGCCCATTTCTGTCATCACTTTGATTGTCATTGTTTCTCCTAATTAATAAGCTCTTTCCCGGGTGCTCACTTCAACAATCTCAATGGTTAAGATCTCCTTAAACGCTGAATAAATCATACGATGCCGATAATCGAGTCTTAAGCTCATAATTCCCTTTAGGTCTCCGGAAAGTTCTTTGACCTGCCATCCCTTTGGTGTCGGTCCTTCAGTTTTTAAGTCTATGATGGCCTGACCAAAAGCCCTTCGTGTGGAAGGGCGGAGCTTGAATACGGCCTTTTCAATTTCTTTGGTGTTTCTGTATTTGACCGTCCAATGCATAGGAATGATATGGCATAAATGCCATAATGTCAATAATGCCTTTTGAAAATCGACAACGCCCCTGCTTCATCTGAGTGCTGCACCCTGAGCGAGCACCGAGCAAAGCAAGGGGCGAGTCGAAGGGCTGAGGGACATGGATTCGAACCATGATTCCCTGGGTCAGAGCCAGGTGTCCTGCCGTTGGACGATCCCTCACAACGTCCTCATTCGTTTATGGATTTAACAATGGAATTCAGAAGAGGCAAGAATTGTCTTTAATGCATCACGCGACGGCGACTTTCCAAGAGATATTTGAGACCAGAGAGCTTGGAAAATTCTTTAAGATAACTGGTCAAAAAAATTTCCAGTTGTGGCAAATTTCCCTTGATGGCTTCTTGCTGGGCCAGACGGAGTGAATCAGGAATGGGTCGCTCTATACGAGGAATAAAAGTTCTTAAAGGTGGTTCGACATAATTTAAAAAAACTCTCTTGGCACCGGCAGCATTTACTTTGCCCTCCAAAGCTGATGCTAGACTGGCCATATCTCGAGGAGAAATCGATGGTCTTTTTATTTCTGGCTGCGATTCTGGAAGAGACGTCTCTCCGATTTCATATTTCTGATAAGCCTCTTCAAGAAAACTACGAACACGGTCGAGCTTCCATGGTTTTTGCAAATGCCCAAAAAGGTTCAGCTTTTCTTTGGCTTCTTTAAGGATCGCCTCATTTAAATACGCCGAAAGAATCACTTGGAGAGCTTGCGGGGAAGTCTTGCGAGCATTCTGGAGAAAATCAATCCCGGTCATATGAGGCATATTATGATCAGCAATTACAAGAAAGACATCGTGAGTCTTGAGGATTTCCAGACCTTCCTCAGCGGATGAGGTTGTCAAAACGAGGTAATCCCCTTGAAAAGCCTTCTGAAAAAGAGATAAATGACTCGGCTGGTCATCTATATAAAGGATAGTGGGTTCTTGGAAATGATGGCTGCTCACCCCTATATTTTCGACAGAAAACAGGTGGAAGTTGCTGGAAAAAATATTTTTTTGAAAAAATGAATAAAATTCCGCAACAAATTAGTAATTCTGCCGAAAACAAAATAGAGCGACGATTTAAAAAATGGGTTGGGGATCCTGCGGATCCCCCATTTTTTTAAGTGAATGAGCATCGGACAGATCCATTTAGATGTGTTGCCGAAGGCAACATCAAAATACGAAAGAAGTACCTTATCGAGGGAGCAGTCAGCCAAAAGCTGACGTCGAGGGGGTGAAACCCCCTTGAGAAATATGGCCAGGGAGGGAATCGAACCCCCGACGCGCAGATTTTCAGTCTGCCGCTCTACCGACTGAGCTACCTGGCCTGTAACAAAAGTTGGGGTGTCGTAGTATAGAGGTACTAAAGTGTCAACCACGAGGGAGATAAGATTCCCCTCTGAATTAGATTTGACGCAAATCGTCAATTGTGATATTGAGTGGATTCAATTTTTAAAATAGATTCAAAAAAGGAAGGGAAAGGGAAGAAAAAGATGCCTATAAATTTCAAGCCAGGTGATAAAGCGGTCTATCCTGCACATGGAGTGGGAGAGGTCAAAGCTATTGAGACTCGAGAAATTTCCGGAAATAAACAAACTTTTTACATCCTGAAAATCCTTGAGAACGGTATGACCATCATGGTTCCAACACAAAATGTCAAATCGGTGGGTCTTCGTGAAATTATCAGCGAGGATCAGGTGGATGAAGTTTATTCTATTCTTCAGGAACGAGACATTACGGTCGATAATCAAACATGGAATCGTCGTTATCGTGAATACATGGACAAGATCAAGAGCGGTTCCGTCTATGAAATTGCCGAAGTATTGCGCGATCTTTCTATGTTGAAGTTTGAAAAAGAACTCTCCTTCGGTGAAAGAAAGATGCTGGATACAGCTCGATCTCTTTTGGTAAAAGAACTGGCTATTGCCCAGGGGATTTCTGAAGAAGATGTTTTTAAGGAAATTCAAAAAATCTTCAAATCTTGAATGTCCAAGTTATAATTCCCGCCGCCGGTAGTGGTAAGCGTTTTGGAGCTCTTAAGCAATTTTTGAGCCTTCAAGGCAAGCCTGTACTTATTCATACTCTCAGTGCTTTCGAGCAATCCTCTTTGATCAAAGGAATTTGCGTGGTGACGCTGGAAACAGAAGTATCTTCCACACAAAAGATGATTCAAGAAGCAGGATTTAAAAAAGTTCATCACGTGATTGCCGGCGGTCAAGAACGGCAAGACTCTGTAAAGAAGGGGTTTCGTTCCCTTCCTCCTTGTGACATGGTGATGGTCCATGATGGTGTCAGGCCATTTGTGACTCAAGAGATGATTAAAACACTGGTCAGTACTACCAAGGAATCGGGAGCCACTATCGTGGGATTGCCGATCAAAGAAACTCTCAAAAAAGTTCGCGAAGGATGTATCATCGATACGGTCGATCGTTCAGAAATTTGGAGTATTCAAACACCCCAAGCTTTCCGCTATGACTTGCTTGCTCGTGCCATTCAAAAAGCCGAAATCGATCATTTTTTAGGAACGGATGAAGCGATGTTGGTGGAAAGGATGGGAGTTACTGTAAAAATCGTTTTGGGAAGTCCTTATAATATTAAGATTACTCTGCCGGAAGATTTAAGAATTGCGGAAACTCTGGCCCAGAGACAGGAGAATATATGAGGGTAGGCATTGGATACGACATCCATCCTTTAGTGTTTGGAAGAAAATTTATCTTAGGCGGTATTGAAATTCCTTTTGAAAAGGGACCTCAAGGACATTCGGATGGCGATTGTCTCCTACACGCCTTGACTGATGCCTTGTTGGGAGCCGCTGGATTGGGAGATATCGGCCAACATTTTCCAGATACAGATCCCCAATGGAAAGGAGCCAACTCAAAAATTTTTGTGGAAGAAGTGTTGAAGAAAATTTCGAAGAAATGGGTGATTCAAAATATAGATGCCAACATCCTGGTTGAAAAACCAAAACTAGGGCCTTATCTTCCCGCTCTCAAAAAGAACCTTTCTATCCTCTTGAAAATTTCAGAAGATCAGGTCAATTTAAAAGGCAAGCGTGGAGAAGGGATGGATGCTGTCGGTCGTGGAGAAGCGATTGCAGCTCAGGTCATTGTTTTGTTAACGTTATGTCCTTAAAAATCTACAACACTCTCACGCGGAAAAAAGAAGTTTTTCAATCCATCACACCCAACGAAGTGAAAATGTATGTCTGCGGTGTCACGCCGTACGACGACTGTCATCTAGGTCATGCCCGAGCCGCTGTGGTGTTTGATGTTGTCTTTCGTTATCTCAAACTCTGTGGTTACCACGTCACCTACATTCGAAATTTTACAGATGTGGATGATAAGATTATCAAAAAAGCAAATGAGTCTAAAAAACCTTGGGATGAAATTGCCAACACCTATATTCAATCTTACCAGGAACAAATGAAAAAGCTGGGGGTAGAGCCTCCCACACAGGAACCACGAGCAACAGAACACATTCAGGAAATGCACCAGGTCATTCAAAAACTCATCGACAAAAAATTAGCGTATGTTTCTGAAAACGATGTTTTTTTCGAAGTCCGCAAGTTTAAAAATTACGGCAAGCTCTCCCACAAAAAAATTGACGAGCTCGATATGGGAGCCCGTATTGAAATTAATGAAAAGAAAAAAGACCCGCTGGATTTCGCGCTCTGGAAATCCGCAAAACCCGATGAGCCTTTTTGGGATTCCCCTTGGGGAAAAGGACGACCAGGATGGCATATTGAATGCAGCGCTATGAGCATGAAATATTTGGGAGAAACTTTTGATCTGCATGGGGGTGGACGTGATCTTTCTTTCCCCCATCACGAAAATGAAATTGCCCAATCAGAAGGGGCCTCAGGAAAGGAACCTTTTGCCCGTTTCTGGATGCACAATGGTTTCGTCAACATCAACGCAGAAAAAATGAGCAAGTCGTTGGGAAATTTTTTAACCGTTAAACAAATTTTAGAAGAATGGGATCCTGAAGTCGTTCGGTACTTCCTACTGTCTTCCCACTATGCCTCTCCTATTGATTTTACCGACACCGCCCTGAAAAATGCTCAAGACGCTTTATCGAGAATTTATGAAACCTTGTCACGACTTCAATCCACCCCAATAGGAGAGGGGCAATGGAAGGGAGATTTCAGCTCTCTTTTAAAAAAAGGGATGGACGATGATTTCAATACAACGGTCGTCATGGGGGAAGTTTTCAATACTATTCGTACCATTAATAGCCTTCTCGACAAACATCGTGGGTGGGATAAAGAAAATAAAGAAGAAATTTTGAAAGGACTCAAAGAAACGGTTGGCAATGTCTTAGGAGTTCTTAATTCAAATCCCAAAGAATTTCTAGAAAGACAAAAACAAAAAGGGCTTAAAAAATCCTCAATCAGTGAATCTGAAATCCAATCTTTCATTGAAGAAAGAAAATCAGCCCGCTTGGCCAAGAACTTCAAGCGGGCTGATGAGATCCGTCAGGAGTTGGAAACACGGGGGGTCGTGCTCAAAGATAATCCGGACGGGTCTACGACTTGGGAAATTCGTTAATCACAAGAGAATCCAAAGTTATCGGGTATACACACCTAATCCATGCCGACCATATTAGGCATATTATTGATAGTCTCTTGCCTAGTGACTGAAAAAGAAGGCTCCATCGTGGCTTGATAAAGAGTCCTTTGGTCCAAAATATAAAGAGCCCTGTTATTTCCAAATCCCATCATGAGAATACGCTGCGGGCTTGTGGCTCCCGTGGGAAGTTGCACCTCACCTTTTTTAATAATTCTTTGAGGAGAAATTTCGAAGAGCTCTACCCCATGATAACGAAACTGCCCCATCTCACTTCCACCATGACCCCCTTCAAAAAGAGAAATGGGCAGAGCCAGAAGACCGGTGGGTTTGTCAAAGGTAAAGGCGTGATGATCCGACAGGGCTTCCGAATATGTTCCACGTGAACCCAAAATAGTCTGGTCCACACTGGCAGGAGTTTGTCCTGAGGTCACATCAAAGAGGGCCAACTTGACACCCTGAAACCAGGCAAAACTCCCTTGATCTTCCGCATCCTTTCCCAAACCAATCAAATGATTTTCATCGAGTGGATGAAGATAGGTCGAAAACCCGGGCATTTGTAACTCACCCTCAACGACCAGATGTTGGGGATCTTTCAAATTGACAACAAACAGGGGGTCTATTTTTTTAAAAGTAACCAGATAACCTTTCGAACCCACAAATCGAACGCCGTAAATCTGCTCCCCTTGGGCTATTTTCTCCAGACGTCCCACAACGGGCAGATCTGATTGTGCTGTATCCAGGGCATACACATTATTCCAAACTTCTGAATTGCCCTCACGAGAAACGTGTTCAACGGTTGTGGCAATATGAAATGTGCTTTTATCTTCTCCCATAGAAAATGAGTTAATGATACGACCCGGGACGGCATGACTTGCGATGTACTGATGAAGCTGATCTCCTGTATTGATGGCAAAACGATGAATACGGGTTGTCTCATTGTTGTCAGGTGCTGAGGAATGATCGGAACCAGCCAAATAAAAAGATTTGGGGGAAGCATAAATCTGATAACCCAATCCAAGGACAGAAGTTGTCTTTTCCTGACTGGTATCCTCAAGATTAAAACTGGAGAGACGGATCAATCCGTCACTCGACTCGGAATTTGGATCGTGAACAATCTGATGACAGTTTTCTCCTATAAGTGCAGGAACTCCCTGAAGAGTGGGAAGCCAGTCTTCTAATGTTGCCCTTTCAATTTTTTGTCGATTGGACTCTTTGGCTGTTGCAATGGGGGCATCCAAAGAATTCAAAAAAGCCTCTTTTTTGGTGGAATCAGAACAGTCCCGAAAACCCCTCGCCCAATCAATCGTTGGCCCTTCGATCCTTGGCCCTTGAAAAGGACTGGACAAGGCCAAGTGAAGATTCTTTCCAACAATTCTTGCCTGTATTAAATTTCCCAAAACTGTTTTTTCTGAGATTTGGGTGGGATGTGCTGTATCGGATACATCCAAACGAATGATCTTTGTTGCAGAATAACCCAAACCTTCTGACACACTCACCCAACCTTGTCTTAAAATAATAAGCTTCCCATGGTCCAGAAAGAGGCTGTGATTACGAATATAACTTTGAGCGGTATCTCCAAAAGTAAAAGATCCTACTTTTTGAAATTCAGCGACGGGCCAGGCTTTGAAAATATCGACACTAGTTTGGGTTAAAACAAAAATAGACTCCCCATCTGTTTTGATGATGTCTCCCTCATCCACGCCTTCTTCCTGAAGATTGGTCGGGGTAAAATTTGATCCTGTGGACGAAGAAACGGGCATAGCCTGGGGTCCGTAAAGAGAACACGATTTATAATAACTATCCATGTCTTTTTCCATCTGACGGATGGTCTGCTGTTTTAGAACCGTCAGGAGATCGTCACAGCTGGAAAAGGCAGTGAGCGCACTTGTGGTGAGACTTTCGTTCGGCAACGGCCCTTGCCCATTTTGATTTTGAATTCCATAACATCCCCAAAAGAGGATCATGCAGGTCAGGATTAAAAAATGTTTCATAAGTAGCCTCCTATCCCGGTTATCGTCTAACGCGGGACAAGAGACTACTTTTGGAGAATGAATTCGTATTCTGGAGAATACAGGGAATTAATTAAACCGAAGATTGTTGATGATGGTACGGGACTGTTGCACACCATTATTGGCCAAGAAAAGATCCGTCACCACATAAAGAAGTTTTGTTCCCTGCAAAAAATAATACTCCTGTAAATCACCACCTGTCATTCCCGTCTCGGGATTATCATAAAAAAATCCTGAAAGATTGATGCCCGTATAAGCGACAAAGATACGCGTCGGAAAAATGGACTGAAGGTAATTGAGCAAACTTGTGGGCTGACTCGAGAGAGTCACATAATAAACAGTCATCGTTGAAGTGCCATCCGTAAAAACAGTGCTCGTTGACCGAGACGTATAAATACCTGGAGTTGAGTCATGCTGGGCAGAACCAGGGCTTGCAGGTGTTGAAGAAGCGGAAGGAGGAGCTGCATGTTCCGTATAACTCCAGCCACTGGGATATCCACTCGAAACATTTTCGGGAACGTTAGAATAACTAAACGCTGGATTTCCTGTTTCGGTTCCCTGACCTCGACATCCACCTAAACAAAGAAGCATCAAAGAAAGAATGCCCATTTTGAATCTCACCATAGTACCTCCGAAAGATTGAAAATCTGAAAATTAATCTGGTAAACAGAATCGGCTTTTTTATCTCCCGACAGCAAAACATTCAGCTCGCGACGAAACTCCTGAATGCGCCTTTTTGCCTCCAGAAATTTCTCACGAGACAAGGCAATCGTCAAAGAAGAAATATCCCTTTTCTCCCGAGAAATTTTTTCAAGAGAGAGCTTTGCCTGCTCCATCATCTGTCGGTGATAATTACGAATCGCAAGAGACTCTACTTCTCGTGAGGTCGTAATATTTTGATCCACCTGTACAAGCTTTCCTTTGGAATCACGTTTCAGCAACCCAAGGGCTAAAAGAAGCTCCAAGGCTGTCTCTGCTTCTTTTTTACTAATAGGAGGGTAAAGTTTTTTGGAAATCCATACAGGATCTTCTCGAAAGTCTGGGAGAAGAACTAACTCTCGTATCGCCGGATAGTACCAATGTGAAAAGTAAACAAAGGCATTATTTTCAATTTCTTTGACCTGCCGATATTTTTGAGACGAGGACAAGCGTTGATACCAGTGGTTTCTTTCCTCATCATTTTTTGACTGATTGAATCGGACTAAATTTTCAAAATAGTTTGATTCATCAGAATTGAAATGGAGAGCCTTTGAGAAATGTGTGATTCCTGAAAAACCTAAATTGCGTTTGCCCTCCATAACGAGTTTCAAAAAATTAGGGGAACTTAACCCCGCCAGACGGGCAAAGGAACGAAAAGAAAAAGACGCCCCTTTCTTCTTTTTTTGTTCTTGATAGTAGTCCCTCAAAAAATGACGATAATCGAGATAGTGATGAACAGTTAACATTGTCAGGTATTATGCGAGAGGGAAGGCCTACCGTCCAGCAAAATGACTGGAAGATTGTATTCTGGAGAATACAAGGCCCTAAATAATCCTTGATTTCAAAATGATATGAAAGTATCAATTAGTGATACTTTTTATACATTATGAAATATAATGAAAAAACAACTTCTTTGATTGAAAAGTTTAATCAACTTGACCTCACTCTTAAAGGTGTTTGGTCTATTGCTGACCTCTCTAATCTTATCGGTGGTGGATCTCCTCTCAACAACATGAGGATGATTAAAAGACTCACCCAGTCTCAACTCATCCAAAAAATGCAACGTGGTTGGTATGTGAGCAAAAATGCAAATTTGTTGATCCTTGCCTCCCGGATTAATCCCAAAAGTTATGTTTCGATGGAATATGTTTTATCTCAAAATATTCTGATTGGGTCTGCCCCTCAAAAGATCATTTCTATGATGTCTCTTGGGCGCAGCAGAAAAATCAAAACATCCCTGGGGTTGATCCAGTACTTTTCTTCTTCTAAAAATCTTTGGTTTGGTTTTTCAAAACACCCGGAAGGTTATCTCATTGCAGACCCCGAAAAAGCTTTTTTGGACATGCTTTACTTTTACAATCATGGAGTTCGTTATGTGGTGGATCCCACCTCTGAAATTGCCTCGGAAGAATTGAATCAAAAAAAAATCAGGTCTTATTTATTGAAATATCAGAATCCTAAATTTAGAAAATTTGTGATGAATCTTTTGGAGAAAAATCATGAATGAAATGGAAAGAATCTATTTAGAAATCATTCACCTCTTGGCAAAAAAATTTAAGGATCACTTGGTCTTAAAAGGGGGGATGTTGCTAAGGCTTTTAAATAGTGCACGATTTACTCGTGATATTGATTATGTCTTTGTAACAAAAGTGTCGAGAAAAGTGATTATCAAAGAAATTGAAGAGCTGATCTCAAAATCAGAAATTGCCGAAATCATTTCTTATCAGCTGAATTCGAGAGGTATCTTTATTCAACTGTGTGAAAAGGGAAAGAAGGAAAATAAATTCAAGCTGGAAATCTCAATGGCCTCTTCTCTTCACTTGCCCTCAGAACCTTTTTCTACACTCCCATTGGCCCAACAGTTTTCGATTCCTCCTTGTATCATTCGTGTCATGGCACTCGCAGAATCATTTTCTAACAAAATTGTTGCGAGCTTGGAAAGAAATGTGGTCAGGGATCTCTATGATATTTCACTTTATGAACCACTCACTCACTTTGACGAACCCACTTTAAGAGATCGCTTGAATCAGTTTGTCATCAGGAGAGCAAAGCCAATCAAGATATCTTTTCAAAAAGCAGCTCAGATGTTAGGAGAAAAAAAAGAAGGCTTGAATGAAGAAAAACTAGAGAGAGAATTATTCCCACTCATTCCGGAGCACCAACAAAAAGGCCTACTTTTAATTATCAAATCAAGCGTCAGTCGAGTCATTCAAAGACTAAGTACCCATGAATAATCCATTCAAACTCACCTCCGAATTTGAACCCAAAGGGGATCAGCCGCAAGCGATCCGCGAATTAACCGAACGAGCTCTTGCCGGCGAGAAACAACAAACTCTTGTGGGAGTCACTGGTTCCGGAAAAACATTCACGATCGCGCATGTGATTGCGAACCTTCAGCAGCCTACATTGGTCATTGCTCCCAACAAAACTCTCGCGGCCCAACTTTTTGGAGAGTTCAAGGAATTTTTTCCAGAAAATGCCGTGGAATATTTCGTGTCCTATTACGATTACTACCAACCAGAAGCTTATGTTCCCACCCGAGATCTTTACATCGAAAAGGATTCCTCCATTAACGAAGAGATCGACAAGCTTCGCCATTCGGCCACACGATCGATTTTAGAAAGAAAAGATGTCATCATTGTGGCTTCTGTTTCTTGTATCTATGGGTTGGGCTCTCCCGACTCGTATTACAATCTTGTCGTCCATATCAAACAAGGTGCGGACTACCCACGCCAGCAACTTTTAAAAGACTTGATCAAGGTCCAGTACGAACGAAACGACTATGATTTTCATCGAACCACTTTTCGTGTGCGTGGAGATGTCGTTGAAATTTTCCCCGCTCATGAAGAAGACCGAGCCATTCGTGTGGAATATTTTGGAGATGAGATTGAAAAAATTTCCATTGTGGATGCCTTGCGTGGAAATTCTCTGGGAACACTTCCAGAAATGACCATTTATCCTGCTTCTCACTATGTGACTCCCAAAGAACAAATGAAATCTGCCGTAGAAACCATCAAAGCAGAGCTCAAGGAAAGAATTGGTTGGTTTAACAATCAAGGAAAACTTCTGGAAGCTCAACGGATTGAACAACGGACCCGCTTTGATTTGGAGATGATGGAAGAAATTGGTTTCTGCAAAGGAATTGAAAATTATTCACGTCATATTACAGGTCGTGGCAAAGGACAGCCACCACCGACACTCATTGATTATTTTCCAAAAGATTTTCTCGTGGTGGTTGACGAAAGCCACATGACGATTCCACAACTCAATGGTATGTACCATGGTGATTTCATGCGGAAACAAAACCTGGTGGAGTATGGGTTCCGTCTTCCCTCTGCCGCAGACAACCGTCCTTTGAAGTTCGAAGAGTTTGAAGGGCTGGTAGATCGTATTGTTTATGTGTCGGCAACTCCCGCTGAGTATGAGTTGAAGAAATCAAAAGGAGTGATGGTCGAGCAAATCATTCGTCCCACCGGACTCATCGATCCCAAAACGGAGATACGACCTATCGCAACTCAGGTGGATGATCTGGAAAAAGAAATTCGGAAACGAGTTGAAAAAAAGGAACGCGTACTGGTGACAACGCTCACGAAAAAAATGGCGGAGGATCTCACCCAATACTTTAGTGAAAAAGGAATCCGGGTTAAATATCTCCATTCAGATATCGAAACTCTCGAACGGATCGAAATCCTCCGTGAATTACGCCAGGGTGGTTTTGATGTTTTGGTAGGAATCAATCTCCTACGAGAAGGTCTCGATCTCCCCGAAGTTTCACTCGTGGCTATTTTGGATGCGGATAAAGAAGGATTTTTGAGATCCGCACGTTCTTTGATTCAAACGTTTGGTCGTGCCGCTCGTAATGTAAATGGGCAGGTAATTCTTTATGCGGATAAGAAGACGCAATCGATGGACAAAGCTATTTCAGAAACCGAACGACGCCGCGAAATTCAGACACAATATAACCAAAAACACGGGATCACACCCCAAACCATTCGGAAAACAATCAGCCAAGCCCTTTGTTCTGTGTATGAAAAGGATTACTTTGAAATTCCAGAAGATAAAGTTCTAGAAAAATTGGATCCGGCAAGCTTGGAAAAGAAAATTGAATCGTTGAAAAAGGAAATGAAAACGGCCGCACAAAGAATGGAATTTGAAAAAGCAGTAGAGATCCGTGATCACATCAGAAAATTACGTGAAATAGAAATTTCCCTAGGACTTCCTTCATGAAAAAAAAATCTCCATGGCTCTTAGGACTCATGATGGTGGTGCTTTTTATCCAACGCCTTCCTTCTCTTTTTGTTCCCATCTGGACTAAAGATGAAGGTTTTTGGTGGGCGGTTGGAAAATCTGTGGCTGTTAACAAAGGTACGTTGTTTGTTGATGGGGCCGATAATAAACCTGCGTTTTTTCTTTACGCCTACGCCGGAGCCATTCGTTTTTTTGGAGATCACGCCTTCTTCGCATTGCACTTCGCGGTAATTGTAGGTCAAGGGCTCATTCTTTATTTGATCTATCGAATGGCCACAGAATATTGGGGAGAAAAAATCGGACTCGCAACTGCTTTTTGTTATCTCGTTCTTCAAGGTTCTTTCGTCAGTCAGGAAATTCTGGCTGCCAACAGTGAAAATTTAATGATGCCGTGGTTAATGGGAGCATTTTACCTTTATGTGCATACTGTAAAGAAAACGACTAACAGTCATCCCGAACGCAGTGAGGGATCTCCCGAATATTACTTGCGGGAGATTCTTCGCTACACTCAGAATGACAGGACCCGAAATTTTGTCGTACCCGTTATCATTGGCCTCATCACCGGCATCGCTTTTCATTTCCGTCAAACAGCCATCATTCTTTTTCCCATTTTTTTCATACATGGATTGATCATCCACCGACCTTGGAAATTTTTTTTGAAACCTTTTTTACAAGATGGAATTTTAGTGGCTCTTGGATTTAGTATCGTCATGGGACTCGTTTCTCTTCATTTTTATCAATTAAACACTCATGCAGATTATTGGTTTTGGACAACCACTCTGTCTCGTCTTTACGTGGGAGAACCTCTCTCTCTCAAAATTATCCTGTGGGATGCGTTTTGGAAAACAGGAACCATCATGCTGTCTCAAGGGCTGGTGTGGTATTTGGCTTTACAGGCTATTTGCGTAAGAAGTTCTCCCTCCCTTGATGGGAGGGAGCTAGAGGGAGGGTGGCCCCAAGATCACCCTCACCCTAACCCTCTCCCATCAAGGGAGAGGGGGTTATTGATCACCTTTTTCCTCGGCATGGCCCTCACCATCATCGTTGGTTGGAGATTCAGCCATCATTATTATCTCCAAATCTTTCCCGCAGTCGCTTTACTGGCTGGAGAAATGATGGCTCAACGAGAAAAATCCGGGAAAAATATCTGGCCTCTTTCAAAAACTTGGGTGTTGATTTGTCTCTTGGTTCCTTTCTTTGGATTTACTGCAGAAGCCTACTATCGGTGGGCACGTGATGCAGAAGGATTTCCAAGACCGGCTATTCGTCACATGGGGCTTTGGCTTCGGGATCATAAACAAGCCCATCAGTCTCTTTTCATCTGGGGTTACTACCCTGAAATTTATTTTTATTCCGGACTTAAAAATGCCAGCCGCTTTGTGGAAATTCATTTCCTCACGGGACAAATTCGAGACAGCATCCAACACGGTGGTTTAACCTCAAGTGAAAAAATTCTTTGGCAATGGTTGTGGGAGGATTTAAATAAAAAACAACCGGATTGGATTTTAGACAATACATCTTTCCCTGTAAGTGGCCGCTTTCTGCATCCCTTGTCTTACTATCCAGAACTGGAATCCTTCGTGGAAAAAAATTATGTGGAAGTGAATCCAATAGAAGGGATGAGAATTTATCGAAGACGCTGAAAGTTTGTTAACTCAAAGCCTTTTCCATTTAAAATATTTTTAAATTCCGGGTCGGTAAGAAGTAAAAGCTCTGCACTACGATCCCCTGGAAAATCATCGCCATGATAATCATCCTCTGGATGAAGAATAGCCGGATGAACCATCACTTCTGCCGTCTCCTCCGTAATACGAGCTAAAAGTTTTTGCCACTCACCAAGTTCTCCACCTTTTGTGCCCAGACTAAACCCATAAAAAGGAAGGGACCGCGTATTTTCAATGGAATGATTGACCGTGAGAGCTCGAACAAAAAATCGAACCGGCCAATGAGGTACAGAAAAACCTCCCAATTCTCTGGGAATGCGAACAAAGGGAATCTTTTTTTCTGAAACAAACCGAGCGACCACATCTCTCACAATGGGAAGAATATGAACATGTTGATGACCATCGGCATGTGAAAGAGAAATTCCATGCTGAGAAAATTTTTGGTGCTGGGCCTCAATCTCTTTCTCAACATCTTCAGAACGAATACGCCCCATAAAAGAACGAAGTATAAAAGGAAGGAGTGGATAAAAAGTTCCGTCTTTTTGTACTAAAGAAGGAATTTCTCGAGAATCACAAATAGGGCGGCCTAACGTCAGGTTGATGTGCCAACCCAAATCAATTTGGAGGTTTTTGGCTTGCTCTAAAGCTGCGTCACTCGCTGGAAAGTTGATCAAACAACTCGTGGAAGTCACACAACCATCTTGAATGGCCTTGAGAATTCCTTCGGTCACTCCACGGGTCATTCCAAAATCGTCAGCATGAATGATCAACTTCTTAAATTTTGTTTTCCCCATGAAATTGATAACGTCCTTGAAAATTCCAGAGATGTATTTTGATAATATCTAAAAACATTTGGAGTCCATCCTTTAAAAATTTCATGCTGGAAGCAGAATCATAATAAAAAACGACCGGAACCTCTTGAATCTGAAAATTCATTCGTGTGGCAAGATATAAAAGTTCCACATCAAAACTAAATCCATCCAGCTTGGCTTGTGAAAAAAGGGAAGTGGCTGCTTTTGCGGTAAAACCTTTCAACCCCGCCTGTGTGTCATGACAGTCTGGAATGAGAGACGTATAGCGAACCAGTGACGAAAAAAGACGGCTCATCAAGTGTCTTTTATAAAGGTTGCGACACACATCGGGGCTTACAATATAGCGTGTATCGGGATGAGAACGTGAAGCAATAGCCAAATCGTTGCCTGATTTCAGAGCTGTTAGAACTTTCATCACTTCACTGATAGGGTACGCTAAATCACAGTCGGTAAAAATCCGATAGCGTCCTTGAGCTTCCAGCATTCCTTTTCTTACAGTTGCACCTTTCCCAAAATTACTTTCATTATTGAAAACTTTTACAGTAAAAGAATGAGGTTTTTTGGAAAAATCTCGACAAATGTCTTCCGAACGATCAGGGCTGGAATCAACCACCAAAATGAGTTCCCATGCCTCTACAGATTGAGATAACACCGACTCAATCAACTCGAGATTTTTAAGAAGAAAAGATTCTGCCCTGTAGATTGGAACAACGAGTGAGACATCCATTTTTTAAAAAAAGTAGTAGCGGAGCCCTAAACCACCTGTCGCATCAAATTCATTGACAGGGTTAAATTCCACTCCGGGAGCAAATTCAGCAGAAATTTCAAAGGTGCCGTCCTTGATCACCCAAGTGGCACCTAAGGGAAATCTCATGGCGGCAACTCCCTGGCTGCTGCGAGTCACACCCGTTTTTAAACCAACACCAAAATAAGGCACTACAGAGAAGTCCTGACCATCATAATCCAAAACATCGCGAAAATTCACCAAGACCGATGGTTGAATAATGAAAGCATGCTCGTCAAAACCATAACCAACAATGAGATCGGCCGAAAAATTTTTTAAAAAATAGTAACGAGCATCCATACCAATGGGTTCACCTAAATTCACACCTAATCCAAATTTTTTATTATCAGACCCACGAGCTTCCGCAGAAATTTCCCAAAAAATTCCAAAGACCAAAGAGCTAAAAACACTTATACCCAGCATGAGACAAAGAATAAAAAAGCGTCGCATAAAACCTCCTTATTTGATTGAATGTGCTCTTAATGGAATTGTTTAATAAAATAAAGAGTTTTCCTTCTTCCCCAGGCGTCTATTTAATGAGGGATGCCAAAGGACAAGTAATTTATGCAGGGAAGGCCATTGATCTTAAGAAGAGGGTTTTGAGTTATTTTGGTAAAGAAGACGGAACTCGTTATCAAGTCACTTTCCTCATGAAACGTGTGACGGATATTGAGTTTGTCGTCACCGATTCCGAAAAAGAAGCTCTGCTTTTAGAAAATAACCTGATCAAAAAACACCATCCTCGTTATAATTTACAGCTGCGTGATGATAAAAGCTACGCAAGCATCAAACTCACCTGGAAAGATTCTTTCCCGCGTGTTTCTCTCACACGCCAGATTAAAAAAGATGGTTCTCTTTATTTTGGACCATACACTTCGGTGGTGTCTGCTCGAAAAACAGTAGAGTTCATCGAAAAATTTTTCCGCCTGCGTACCTGTAGCGATCAAGAATTGGCCAATCGTGTTCGTCCATGTCTTCAATATCAAATTCACCGTTGTGATGCTCCTTGTGTTGGTTTGATTGACCAAAAGGCTTATCGAAACCTTGCTGACCAGGTAAAACTTTTTCTCCAGGGGAAAAATCAGGACTTAGTTCATCTATTGGAAGATGAAATGCAAAAACAATCTGAAAAAGAAGAGTTTGAAAAAGCTGCCCGCACACGAGACCTTCTCTCTTCCATCCAAATAACCCTGGAAAAACAAAAGGCCGATCGTCCCCAATGGAAGGATCAAGATGTGATTGGTCTTTATCGCGAAGGGGAACTGATGACCTGGTGTATTTTGATGATCCGAGAAGGTAAAATTTGGGAATCGAAAATCTATCATTTGAAGGGGCATGAGGATAATGAAGAAGTTTTGGAAAACTTTTTAACTCAGCTCTACGGTCTTGGGTCGACAGAAGATCAAATACTCCTGCTTCCAGATGAAATTTTAATTTCGCATATTTTTCATTCGCTGAACTTATTATCACAAATTTTAACGGAAAAACGTGGCAAGAAGGTAGAAATTCATGTGCCCCAACGTGGCGACAAAAGCGATCTCATGCAACTGGCCTTGCGCAATGCCCGAGAAGGATTTCAACATCGGCAAAAAAAAGAAGAAGAAATCCAGGATATTCTATCGAAACTTCAAGACACACTCTCTCTTCAGAACTTTCCTCGCCGGATGGAGTGCTTTGATATTTCGAACATCAGCGGACAAAAAGCCGTGGGATCTTTGGTTTCTTTTGTGGACGGACTTCCAGATAAAAAAGGGTACCGCCGTTTCAAAATTAAAATGGTTCACCAACCGGATGATTTTGCCATGATGAAGGAAGTGTTAAAGCGTCGACTCTTGAGAGCCCCCTCCACCAGCGGGAGGGGGTCCGCCACAGGCGGAGGGGAGGGGGAGAACAACAAATGGCAGAAACCCGACTTAATTGTTATTGATGGAGGGAAAGGGCAGTTGAGTGCCGTTCAAGCGGTCATGGACGAACTTAATATCACGGGTATCGATCTCATCTCCCTTGCCAAAAAAAAAGAAGGTGAGACTCAAGATAAGATTTTTCTTCGGAGACGAAAAAATCCTGTCCTTTTAGGTCATCATTCCAGTCTTCTTCATCTTCTGATGAGGATCCGTGACGAAGCCCATCGCTTTGCAATCACCTATCATAAAAAACTTCGAGAGAAAGCCTTCCTTCCGTCAAACCACTGACAGTTTGTGTGGCTTTTTTCACTCATTTATTAACGAAATAACGCTATAAGTCAGATGTTTAGCCATGTGCGTCACAAGTTATCCACAGCCTCTTGAGCTCAATTATCAACAGTTTATTCACAATTTGTCTAAACTTTTGCGTGAGCCGCGTCATGGCACATCCCTTGCAAATCATTAATATATAACAGTGAGTGAGTATTGGACGGATCGGATTTATTCCGTCCGGATAAACGGAACGAACGATGATTTCACGGTCTTACAGATGGGGGGTTCGGGGGGAGAGAGGGATCTCCACCTGAATAATAAGCCATGAGAATCGACTCCGGAAAAGGGCAGGTGCTGGAAGAACTTTCGTTTGAAGCAGGGGGGGATGCTTCTACGAACCCAGAACCCATTGTCCTTAGTTGTGGGGGCATTTACATCCCCCATCGAAAATTACCGATGAATTTCAAAAACTGGAAACAGATTGTGAATCTCCCTGGAATGAACCTCTCGGCAAAAATTTTTGGATTCCCTGCAGATCTTCAAAATCCGCTGAACAATTTTCTGAAGAAAGAATCACTGAATTAGATAATATCTAACCAACCTTCATAGGATTTGTTTTCGCCCTTCACAATCGAAAAGAAAATCTCCTGAATTTTTTGGGTAAGCGGACCGGGTTTTCCTGTCCCAATTTTACGGTCGTCAATTTCCCTTATCGGGGTAATTTCGGCTGCTGTTCCTGTCAAAAAAACTTCATCGGCTAAATAAAGTTCATCCCGGGTAAATTTTTGTTCAATGGCTTCAATTTTCAAATCTTTGAAAAGCGTCAGCACGGAATCACGCGTAATACCATCTAAAATAGAAGCGCCCGTAGGTGTCGTTTTCACTCGTCCTTTTTTTATGATAAAAATATTCTCACCGGTGGCTTCGGCCACATAACCGTCGGTATCCAACAGAATAGCCTCATCATAACTGGCCTTTAAGGCCTCGCGCTTTGCCAGGATCGAGTTCACATAATTGGCAGAAGCCTTGGCCTTATTGAGTGTGGCGCTCACATGATGACGGGCAAAAGAGGAAATTTTGGCGCGAATGCCTTTTTTGAGACCTTCTTCTCCTAAATAAGTTCCCCACGGCCAAGCGGCAATAGACACACGAATGGGATTAGTTACCGCATACAAACCCATCTCACCATCCCCAATAAAAGCAATGGGACGAATATAACCATGCTTGAGTTTGTTAACACGAAGTATCTCCCGACACGCCTCCATCACTTGAGTCGGCGTATAGGGAATTTCCATCATGAGAATGTGCGCGGAATCAAAAAGACGCTGGATGTGCTCTTTCAAACGAAAAATGGCCGTGCCTTTTTTACCTTCATAAGCACGAATCCCCTCGAAAACCGCCATGCCGTAATGAAGCGCATGCGTGAGAACATGAACCTGCGCTTGTTCCCAAGGGATCATTTTTCCGTCTAACCAAATCTTTTCCGTTTTTTGCATTAGAATAATTTCCTTAAACTCTCCAAATACGGCGCCTTCACGACACCTTTTTCTGTAATAATGGCTGTGACCAAAGTATGAGGCGTCACATCAAAAGCAGGATTAAAAACATCGATACCGTCCGGTGCAATCTTCTGTCTATAGAAATGTGTCACCTCCGAGGGATCCCGTTCTTCAATGGGGATTTGCTCTCCTGTTGGACAATTTAAATCAATCGTCGATAAGGGAGCAGCCACATAAAAAGGAACGTCATGTTCACGCGCTAAGAGAGCCACATTATAAGTACCAATTTTATTCGCCACGTCTCCATTCGCGGCAATACGATCCGCACCCACAATGACGGCCTGAATTTTTTTCTTTTTCATCACGGTTGCAGCCATATTATCTGCAATTAATGTCACGTGGACTCCATTTTTTGCCAACTCCCAAGCCGTTAATCGTGCTCCTTGCAGAAAGGGGCGGGTTTCGTCCGCAAAAACTTTAATTTTCTTTCCTTGTTCTTGAGCCGAATAGATTACCCCTAAAGCTGTTCCCCATCCGGCCGTAGCTAAAGCGCCCGCATTGCAATGGGTTAAAATTGTATCATTTGACTTTAAAAGAGATTGCCCAAAATTTCCCATCTTGCGATTGGCGATAATGTCTTCTTCATAAACAGCAATCGCTTCTTTTTTTAAATTTTCTTTGATCGCCGTAATGGATTCTTTTGAAAGAGCCTGAAGTTTTTTCTTCATCCGTTCCAATCCCCACCTCAAATTCACAGCCGTGGGACGTGTGGCCATCAGTACCTCGCAAACATGATCCATTTTTTTCTGAAAAGTAGGGAAGTCTTTTGCATCAATTCCCAAAGCTCCCAAGGCCACGCCCATGGCAGCAGCTACTCCAATAGCGGGAGCTCCACGAATCACCATCGTCTTGATAGCATCAGCCACTTGCTTGTAGTCCGAACATTCCACATAAACTTCCTCTAACGGAAGCCGACGTTGATCGATCATAAAAACTTTATCGTCGCGCCATTCGATGGTTTTAAAATTCATAAATACCCCTTTAAAAAATCTCCCACTTTCCCCATGACAGAACTAAACCGAGGAACAAAAGAAAGCACAGCTAATGTGGCTAATACAAGTCCAATTACTTGATGAATTCTTTTTTCCACAATAATAGACAAGCGCTTTTTGAGCGGAGTTGCCGCCACGACCAACAAAAGCCACCAGGCTAAGCTTCCCGTAAAAACCCCGAGAGCAATCTCCACATACTGAATTTTTTTGGGATCTTCCGGGATGAGATCTGATCCCGCAAACAAAGCTGCAAAAGCAATGACCGTGAGAGGGTTCATTAATGTAAGAAAAAAAGTGGAGAGTAAATCCCAAATATGTTGATGAAGATAACGCGAGGTCAGAACCTCATCGGTTTCCAGACGCTTTGGTTTGTGAAAATAGAAATATATACCTACAAGTAAGAGGATCAAACTTCCAAAAGGTCGAATAATATGACGAGAAGCTTCCAGTTGTTCTACCAAAGCCACCAAACCAAGAGCGGCTAAAAAACCAAAAAGTCCATCGGCAAGAGCCGCTCCAAGCCCACTCATGAATCCTCTCAAAAATCCAACGGCGATACTCCGTTGAATAATGAGAAGGCCCACCGGACCCACGGGAATAGCGACCATCCATCCAAGAAAACAAGATTTAAAAAAAAGCATACGTTAACTTAGTTTCTTTCTTACGAGTTCATTGACCTTGCCGGGATGGGCACGGCCTCCGGTCTGTTTCATGACTTGGCCTACAAAAAAAGCAAGGAGCTTGTCATTGCCCGCCTTATAACGCTCCACTTCTTTCGGATTTTCAGCAATAACTTTATCAATAAGGGTTTCTAAGGCTCCTTCATCCGAAACTTGTGAAAGGCCTTCTTGTTCAATAATTTTTTGCGGAGATTCTCCCGTCTCATAAACTTTGGCTAATACAGTTTTAGCCATGGATCCATTAATCTTTCCTTCTTCCACCAGTTTCAGAGTGATGCCCACATGTTCTGGCTTCAACAGACTTGAAGAAATTTTGGTTTCATCCGCCTTGATAAGCCTCATGTACTCGTTAATGATCCACGCAGAAATCTTTCGGGGCTGTGGATAGCTGGACACCGCTTTTTCAAAAAAATCCGCCAGCCTTTTCATGCTGCTGAGGATATCCGCCTCTGAAGCAGGTAATTGAAAATCTTTAATGAAACGCTCTTTCTTAGCATCGGGCAATTCGGGCAGGCTTCGCCTGATTTTTTCTATCCAGTCGTTTTCGATCAAGAGAGGCAAAAGATCAGGATCGGGGAAATATCGATAATCATGGGCTTCTTCCTTGCTGCGCATCGAGTATGTTTTTTCCTGATCGGGATCCCAAAGACGGGTTTCCTGAATAATACGACCCCCTTCTGCCAAAACATCGGATTGCCGTTTCGTTTCATACAGGATTGCTTTTTCAATATGACGAAAAGAATTTAAGTTTTTAGTTTCTGTTCGTGTTCCAAATTTTGTTTCCCCTTGAGGACGAATCGATACATTGGCATCGCATCTCAAAGACCCTTCTTCCATATTTCCATCACACACACCCAAATACACCAAAATCATTCGAAGTTTTTTCAGGTAAGCCACAGCTTCTTGGGGCGAGCGCATGTCCGGTTCCGAAACAATTTCCAAAAGAGGAACACCGGCACGATTAAGATCAACCCAGGTAGATTCGACAGAACGATGATCGGGATGTTCATGGAGAAGTTTTCCCGCATCTTCTTCAATGTGAATTCGGGTGATCCCAATTTTTTTTGAACCTTCATTCTCAATCAAAAGCTGCCCATGAGTACAGATGGGAAGTTCATACTGAGAAATTTGATAACCTTTTGGGAGATCAGGATAAAAATAATTTTTACGAGCAAAAACACTTTTAGGAGAAATGGTGCATTGGGTAGCTAAACCGGCACGGACGGCAAACTCGGCCACACGCTGGTTCATCACCGGTAAAACACCTGGCAGACCCAAACACACAGGACAGGTATTCTGATTAGGAACTTTTCCAAATTCGGTCGAACAGGAACAAAACAACTTGGATTGTGTCAGAAGCTGAGCGTGGACTTCTAATCCAATGATAGTTTCGTAATTCACAATTTTGCTCTTCTCGTATGCCACTCGGTCGCTTGCTCGTAGGCGTAAGCGGCCTGAAGCATTTTTTCTTCTTCAAAATGTTTAGAAATCAACTGTATCCCGATGGGCAATCCAGAAGGCGTCATCCCACAAGGTAAACTCATGGCGGGCAGTCCTGCCAAGTTGATGTTAATTGTGAAAATATCGGACAAATACATTTTAAGAGGGTCTGTCATTTTCTCCCCCATTTTCCAAGCAGGGGTTGGTGAAACGGGTGTAAGAATGACATCACATGTTTTGAAAATTTCTTCAAAATCCCTGCGAATCAATGTTCGTACTTTTTGAGCTTTCAGATAATAGGCATCATAATAACCTGCCGAAAGCACATACGTGCCTAACATAATCCGTCGTTTGACCTCAGCCCCAAAACCTTCGCTGCGTGATTTCTTGTATAGATTCACTAAATTTTTTGTCTCACTATTGCGATAACCAAAACGAATTCCATCATAACGTGCAAGATTTGACGAAGCTTCGGCAGTTGCCAAAATATAATAGGTGGGCACCCCGTAATTTGTATGGGGAAGACTTACGTCGCGACATTCAGCACCTAATCTTTTCAAAACAGAAATTGCTGCCTGCATCGATTTGGCCACTTCCGGATCCATACCATCAATAAAGTATTCTTTTGGAATCCCAATCTTCCATCCTTTAATACTTTGGCCCAAAACTTTTTTATAATCCGGTACAGATAAATTTAAAGAGGTTGAATCTTTAGGATCATAACCAGCAAGGGTTTGAAGCATGAGAGCTGCATCGGTCACATCTTTTGCAAGAGGTCCCACTTGATCCAGAGAAGAAGCAAAAGCAATGACACCATAACGAGAAACGCGCCCATAGGTGGGTTTGATACCGACAAGATTAGTTAGGCAAGCAGGCAACCGAATCGATCCGCCCGTATCTGTGCCTGTGGAGGCAAATCCTTCTCCAGCTGCTACGGCCGCAGCACTTCCTCCACTGGAACCTCCAGGAATTCTCTCCAGATCCCAGGGATTTCTCGAAACGCCAAAATAAGAAGTCTCATTAGAAGATCCCATGGCAAACTCATCCATGTTGAGTTTGCCCACCAGGATCATGCCTGCATCGATCAATTTCTGAACAGCCGTTCCATTATAAGGAGGAATATAATTGTTTAAAATTTTCGACGCGCACGTAGTCTTAATTCCTTCGGTTAGAAAATTGTCTTTGATGCCGATGGGAATGCCCAGTAGGGGCAATTCATGAATTGCCCCACCATTTTTTGAAATTTTTTCATCCGCCTTCTTGGCTTGTTGCAAGGCAGTCTCTTCTGTCAACGTCACATAAGCGTGGACTTTATTTTCTACGGATTGAATCCTCTTAAAAACTGATTCTGTGATTTCACGAGACGAGGCTTTTTTGTTTTTCAGGAGATCCTGCAGTTGGTGAATGGTGAGTTCAAAAAGTTCCATTATCCTAACACCTTTGGCACTTTAAAAAACGGCCCTTCCCGATCAGGTGCATTTCCCAACGATTTCTCCAGCATCTCATCTTGCCGGGCCACATCCGCACGCAAAGGTGTGGGTACACTCACCGCATGAGCTGTGGGTTCAATGTCATTGACGTTCAGTTCATTGAGGGCTTCGACATGATCCAAAATAGCCGAAAGTTGTTCTGCATATTTTTCTACCTCAGCTTTGGATAATTCTAAACGTGCCAAATCGGCAATTTTTAAAACTTGCTCGTGAGTAAGTTTCATTCCCGCTGTAGGTAGCAGAGCGCCAAAAATGGTTCAAGGGGTTTAAGGGCCTAATTTTTTATCAATTTCGGGGTATTCCTTTTTATGCTATCTCTTCTACATGACTTCGCTCTTCCTTATTGAAGCAGCTCTGTTTGGACTCATCTTAGGGAGTTTTTTGAACGTTTGTATTTATCGGCTTCCTCTCGGTCAGTCGTTGGCCCTCCCACGATCTTATTGCCCGGAATGCGGTCGGTTTATTCATTGGTATGACAACATCCCGGTTTTGAGCTTTCTGTTGTTATTGGGACGGTGTCGAAAATGTCGACGAAAAATTCCTCTCCGTTATCCTTTTGTTGAGCTTCTCACAGGTTTTTTCTCAGTAGTTTGTTACCTTAAGTTTGGTCTTCACCTCTCCTATCTTTTTTACTTTCCACTCTTCATTGCTCCATTGATTGTTTTAACTTTCATTGATCTGGATCATCAGATTATTCCGAATGTTATTTCTCTCCCGGGGATTGTAGTAGGCCTCCTGGCATCTTTGATCTTATCCAAAATGCCTCCGATCGTGGCTCTTTTGTTCTCTCTCAAAGGAATTTTAGTCGGAGGAGGGATTCTTTTTCTTATCAGCTGGATTTATGAAAAATTACGACATCAAGAGGGGATTGGTGGGGGTGATATTAAACTCGCCGCTATGTTTGGTGCTTTTTTTGGATGGAAGGGCGTGTTGCTGATTCTTTTTTTAAGTTCTCTCTTAGGATCGTTAATTGGTGTGATGGTGATGGTCTTATTTCGAAAAGGAGCAAAGACCGTTATTCCTTACGGTCCCTTTTTATCGGCAGGAGCTGTTGTGTATCTTTTCTATGGAATGGAACTACTGCACTGGTATTTAGGTCGTTTTCATTGAAAATTGCCCACGCAATAAATCTCGCCACCGAATATCCTTCTGATACATCCACTGCTGAAGAACACTGCTGACCGTGTTGACAAAAATATAAAGGACCAATCCTAACGGCAAAAAAAGCATAAACGATGTAAACATGACCGGCATAATCATCATCATTTGTTTTTGAGTAGGATCCGCCGAAGGATTGGGCGAAAGTTTCTGCTGTAAAACCATGGCAATACCTAACAAAATAGGGAGTACAAAGTACGGATCGGGAGCCGAGAGGTCGCGATACACCCAGAAGAAGGGGGCGTGATAAAGCTCAATGGCATTATAGAGCACCTTATAAAGGGCAATATAGATCGGCATCTGAAGAACCATCGGCAAGCATCCCCCCATGGGGTTTACACTGTGTGACTTAAAAAGAGCCATGGTTTCCATATTCAGACGCTGACGGTCGTTTTTATATTTTTCCTTTAACTCCGCCAGTTTGGGTTGAAGTTTTTGCATCTCCTTCATTTGTTTCATTGACTTGATCGTCAAAGGATTCAGCAGAATTTTGAAAAATAACGTTAAAAGAAGCACAGCCAATCCCCAATTTCTCAAAACAGAATGAAAAACCTGAAGAAGTTTCAGGATGGGAATGGCAAGCAAAGCAAAAAACCCGTAATCAACAGCTTCTTCTAAACCAACTCCGGCAACCGAAAGAGACTCTCGATCCTTGGGGCCTACATAAAAAGAATAAAGGGTCTCATGAGCCCCTTGAGAGGGAAGGATTACCTCTTCAGGAAATAAAGACAATTCCAACCATTCAGCAGTTTTCTGTAGCTTAAGAATTTGATTAGAAGAAACTTGTCGAGCAATAAGAGAAATTAAAAAATAACGATCTTCAATCCCGACCCAAGGAATAAAACCTTGAACTTCTCGGATTTCACCATCTTTCAAACCGTGTTCAATTTTGTTCCCCGCTTTATAGAGGAGGTTACGTTGATTGGTGTTTCTTTTTAAAAAAGATAACCCGGTTTTTGGTTCGGGAGGAAGCTGCTGCGCTTTCCAACCCAATCCTAATCGGCCACGAAATTCCTGACCCGTATGATTGGACACAGTCACCCGAAGACTTAAAAGGTATTGGTCGGGATTCCATTCATAGTGTTTACGGACCACTAACCCTTCTCTTTCTGCTTCATAAATCATTCCCTTATCGGTTTTTGAAACCAGATGATAATTACCCTCAGGAAGCACAGAACTGCAGCTTTGACATAGAAGGGTTAAAGCTTTTTCACCTTCAAACGGAATAAGATTGATGGGGGAACTGTTTTTATCTGCTTTTTCTCTAAATCTTTTTAGAAAAATACCGACAGGAGCTGCCTCAGCAGAAGACCAGTCTGTCTTAAAGAGAGTATTTTCCTGAGTGATCGGTTTGGAAGTTACTTTTTGAGATGTTGGTGTTGCGAGGGGTAATTTCCCCTTCGTCTCCGTTGCTAATACTACCGAAGTTGTTTGAATTGCTGGTGTAACAACAGTGGAGGGGTTCGTTTGGGAAGCGCCGGGGGATACTTCCTTTTTTTCAGGATTAAAAAAATAATACCAGCCAATCAAAATGACCACGGAGAGAAGAGCCGCTAACAAAGAACGTTTTTCTTGTGTCATAAGGATCGCTCACTATAAAAAGGGTGACAGGAAAGAAGTCTTTTCATCACTTTGGGGATGGCTTTTTGAACAGGAAGTTCTTCAAAAGCTTCCAAAGCATAGGTGGAACATGTGGGAGTGAACCGACACTGTTGCCCCACCAATGGAGAAAAAAACAGCTTATAAAATCTGATTAAGTTCTTGAAAAAGCTCTGCATTTCTAGTTTCCGCCGCCTTAGGGTCGACCCTACATACCACGCTCTTCCAAGGAAGCAATGTCCTTTTTTGACGAAAAAATTCACGGACCACTCTTTTGACACGATTGCGATCCACAGCCCTTCTCATTTTTTTTGTAATAAGGACTCTCAGAAAAAAACTTTTAGGCTTTGGGCTCAATTGGAGGGTGAAATGGGGAAGAAATTTTTTTTCCAAAATTATTTCTTCGAAATTTTCACGCTTAAACGAGCTCGACCTTTTCTTCTTCGACGAGAGATCGCCTTGCGCCCACCCGGACTTTTCATTTTTTTTAAAAAGCCGTGTGCCCGCAAACGTCGTTTTTTATGGGGTTGGAAGGTTCTCTTCATTTCTAATGTCCTCTCATCATGACTTTGCCGTTACGTTTTTTCAAAACTCTACGTAAAGGTCTTCGATCATTTCGTCAACGAGAAATTTTTTTATTTTTTTCTTTGAATTTTTCTATAATTTCTGAGGACTTCTGAAAACAATTTTTTTTTCGAAAAAGATTTTTTATTTTTTCTAGACAAGAAACTAAATTTTTGACACTAACGCAAAGTTCTTTTGAATTAAATTTTCGATGTTTTCTCTCTTTATAGTTTCTCCCTCGTAGAGAGATGATGTCTAAGCGTAAGTGAACCTTAACAATTTGTTCAGGGTTGTTGATAACTTTGTGGATATCTTTATCCTGAGGGGTGATTGTGGCTTGTTCAAAAGCTGATTATTTAAAAGAAAAAGTCGCACAATTGGGTTTATCCCCAGCGTGGTCAGGTCAAGTCAAGTTTCATTCTTTCGAAGATAGCCGATTTACCATTCAAGTTCGTAATCGATTTGTTCGTGACTGGATTCGTGAAAATTTTCTTCCTCCCATCGAAGAAGAGTTAAAATCGATTGTTGGGGAAAATATTTCTATCCAATTTGTGATGGACTCAGCTCCCACAGGAGTTCCTATTCGTCTTGTTGTTCAAGACGATCAAAACAAGGTTATTGAAGAACCTATCATAGAAAAAGTTCCTGAAAAGGAAACTCAAAGACCTCTTTTTCATGAAACTCTCAAGTCAAAATACAGTTTTGACAGTTTTGTTGTTGGTGCTTCCAATCAGTTTGCTCATGCGGCTTCTGAAAATGTGGCTAAGTTGCCAGGTAAAAACTACAATCCTCTTTTCATTTATGGGGGTGTGGGACTTGGAAAAACACATTTACTCCATGCTATCGGGCTTGAAATCCTCAAAAAGAGTCCTCGAGCACGTATTATTTGCCTGAGTGCAGAAAAATTCATGAACGAACTCATCCATTGTCTCCGTTTTCAAAAGATGAGTGATTTTAGGAAGAAATACCGGGATACTTGCGATGTTCTTCTCGTCGATGATGTCCAATTTCTTGCAGGCAAAGAACGAACTCAGGAAGAATTTTTTCATACCTTTAATCATCTCCACGACGGACAAAAACAAATTGTGCTTACCAGTGACAAGCCTCCCCGTGAAACTCCCGGTTTTGAGGAAAGACTGCGTTCCCGGTTTGAGTGGGGTCTCATTGCGGATATCCAAGCCCCTGATCTTGAAACACGCATTGCCATTTTGAAAAAGAAGGCCGATGAAGATGGTATTGTTTTGGAAGATGATGTGGCCATGTTTCTAGCTAGCCATATCAAGTCTAATGTCCGTGAGTTAGAAGGTTCCTTGATTCGTGTGAATGCCGTTGCTTCTTTAGGTGGTGGTATCCCTATCACGGTTCCTTTTGCCAAGGATGTTTTGAAAAACGTATTAGGCACCGTTGATCGGATTTTGACTGTGGAACAAATCCAAAAGACAGTAGCGGACTACTATAAAATCAAACTGGTTGATCTCACAGGTCATCGACGCATGAAAAGTTTCGCTCTTCCACGACAGATTGCCATGTATCTTTGTCGAAAATATGTGAAATCTTCCTTTCCAGAAATTGGAACCAAGTTTGGTGGAAAAGACCACTCTACGGTAGTTCATGCCTATTCTAAAATTGAAAAATGCCTTGTGAATGATCCTGTCTTAAAAGAACAAGTAACCTCTTTAGAAAATAATATAAGCCGATAAATTTATGAGATTGCTTGTCTGTCATGGCGAGCGTAGCGTGGCCATCTCACGTGATTTCAATGGGAGATTGCCACGGAGCTAAAGCTCCTCGCAATGACAAATCATAATAAACTCATCTGTGAATAACCTTATGGATAAGTTCCCTATAATTTCTTTACCCGCTAAAATTCTAACTCATCCACAAACCACCCACAGGTTTTCAGGGCTTATTCCCAAACAAGACCGCAGGGAATTAAATCGTATTTTTTCCTTAAAAAACACTTTCTTTTCTCACTTATCCCTCTTAGATTACTTCCCTACTACTACGACTACTGTTTTTAATTATATATCTATATAGAAATAGAGAAACCGGAGGATACTTTTATGGAAGTAAAAATCAAGAAAACCGACTTCCTCAACATTCTTAAATGGCCCCAAGGTGTCGTGGAAAAAAGAGGAACTATGCCGATTCTTTCCAATATTCTTCTTGAAGCATCAGGGGATCATATGAAGGTTTCCGCCACCGACCTGGAGTTAGCCCTGGTGACTGAAGGGAAGGCTGAGGTAAAATCAGGAGGTAAAGCTGTCGTGAATGCTCGAAACCTTTATGAGATTGTCAAAGAAGCTCCTGACGAATCTATTAAAATTTCTAAAAAAGGAGAGAGTCTTGAAATATTGTCCGGAAAATCTCGGTTTAAAGTTGTCGGAATGAATCCAGAAGAATTTCCAACTCTTTCTAAAATTTCTTCCAGTGAAGAGATTTCCATGGAGGGAGAGGACGTTGAGGACATGATTAGAAAAACTCACTACGCAGCCTCTACCGATGAAACGAGGTACACGTTAAACGGTGTTTGTTTAGTCAAAGTTCAGAAGGGAGATAAAGTTTTTCTTCGACTTGTAGCTACCGATGGTCATCGGTTGTCTTACACCGAGAGAGAAACAAACAAAAATTGGAATCTTCTCAAGGGAATTATTATTCCAAGAAAAGGTGTAGCGGAATTAAGAAATCTCATTTCCAATTCTGAAGGGGATCTTCTCGTTTCCATGGACGACAAAGCCATTCGTTTTCGAAGAGGAAAAACGGCACACACCACATTAACTGTTCGTTTGATTGAAGGAGATTTTCCTAACTATGAACAAGTTATTCCCAAAAAATCGGACAAGATTGTATCTGTGGATAGAAGTTTACTTCTGGGAGCTTTAAGAAGAGCTTCCATTATGACTTCTGACCAGGCACGAGGAGTTAAATTTTCTTTCTCCGAAGGGGTTTTGGAAATTAGTTCCTCTCATCCGGATTTAGGGGAAGCCAGTGAAGAAGTGGCTATTGATTATAAAGGAACCAAGTTTCAAGTAGGGTTCAATCCTCGTTACTATTTAGATCTTTTGGGCGTGATGGAAGACGAAAAAGTTGTTTTAGAACTTAAAGATGAAGTTTCCCCTTGTGTCGTGAGGTCTGAATTTGATCGAGGCTTTCTTGCCCTTATTATGCCGATGAGAATATAAGACGATATCTATGACTGACAACACCGCCACCAAACAGCCGTCAGGAAAATACGACGCCTCTTCCATTAAAGTTTTAGAAGGTTTGGATGCTGTCCGAAAAAGACCAGCCATGTATATTGGCTCCACGGGTGCTCCAGGTCTTCACCATCTTGTTTATGAGGTTGTGGACAATTCTGTCGATGAGTCTCTGGCGGATGAATGCAGTCAGATTGATGTGACGATTCATATCGATAACTCTATTACGGTTGTGGACGATGGTCGTGGAATTCCGGTGGATATTCATGCCACAGAAAAAGTTTCAGCGGCGGAAGTGGTGTTAACGAAACTTCATGCGGGCGGTAAATTTGATCATTCTTCTTATAAAGTTTCTGGTGGTTTGCATGGTGTCGGTGTTTCTTGTGTGAATGCTCTTTCAGAATGGTTAGAGCTGGAAATTTTTCGGGATGAAAAGGTTTATCATCAATCGTATAAGCGTGGTGTTCCCCAAGCTCCTTTGGAAGTAACGGGAAAAACCAGCCGTCGAGGCACCAAGATTACTTTTTTAGCAGATAAGGAAATCCTTGAAGTCACTGAATATAGCTTTGATGTTCTTTCAAATCGGTTACGCGAGTTGTCCTTCTTAAATAAAGGGCTCAAGATTTCTATCACCGATGAACGATCTGAAAAGAAACATGATTTTTGTTATGAAGGTGGCATTAAAAGTTTTGTTGAGTTTTTGAATCAGAGAAAAAATCCTCTTCATAATGTAGTTTATTTTGAATCGGAAAAAGACAAGATCATACTCGAAGTTGCCATGCAGTATAACGATAGCTATGCCGAAAATATTTTTTCTTTTGCCAATAACATCAACACGATCGAAGGGGGAACGCATCTGGCTGGATTCAAGTCTGCTATTACGCGAGCCATCAATCAGTACGCCTCTCAATATAATCTTCTCAAAGAGTTGAAGGAAAATCCACAAGGGGAGGATATTCGTGAAGGTCTCACCGCTGTAATTTCCATCAAAATTCCAGAACCTCAGTTTGAAGGTCAGACGAAAGCAAAATTGGGAAATTCCGAAGCGGAAGGTTTGGTCAAACAGATTGCTTATGAAAAACTCATGGAGTTTTTGGAAAAAAATCCACCCACGGCCAAAAAAATTGTGGCCAAAGTCATTGATGCCGCTCGGGCTCGTGAAGCGGCCCGTCAGGCCAGAAACCTGGTCCGTCGCAAAGGGGCTCTGGATGTGGGATCTCTGCCTGGAAAATTGGCGGATTGTCAAGAACGTGATCCAGAAAACTCGGAACTTTTTATTGTTGAGGGAGAATCTGCCGGTGGATCGGCCAAACAAGGTCGGAATCGTCGTTATCAGGCGATCCTTCCTCTCAAGGGTAAAATCTTGAATGTGGAGAAAGCCCGTTTTGACAAAATGCTTTCTTCCGAAGAAATCCGAATTCTATTTACAGCTTTAGGTGTTGGTGTTGGCGATCAGGATGGAGTGGGTCAAAATATGGCCAAGCTTCGATATCACAGTATTATCCTGATGTGCGACGCGGACGTTGATGGTTCTCATATTCGTACGCTTCTTTTGACTTTTTTCTATCGACAGATGCCTAAGATTGTAGAGGGCGGTCACCTTTATATTGCCCAGCCTCCGCTCTATCGAGTGAAAAAAGGTAAGAATGAGAAATATTTGAAGAATGATATTGAGCTTGAGGATTTTCTTTTGAGCCTTGGCGTGGAGGAACTGCAACTCAAAGCAGGGAGCAAACAAATTTCAGGTCAGGAACTGACCAAACTCACCAAAAAGCTTATTGGGTATCGTCGTGTTTTGGATCTAATTCAGAAAAAAGGAGACCCACGCATTATTGATGCGCTTGCAGAGGCTTCCTCTTTGGATAAGGTTATTTTGAAAGATTCTAAAAAACTGGATGCTGAACTGGACAAAATGGCTGCTTACCTTAAGAAACATTATCCGGATCTGAGAGATTTTGAAATGGATCAGGAAAAAGATGTGGAACACGAAGCACAAAAAATTATTTACAAAACCGTTTTTAACAACGCTCCGCGAAAAACAGTGGTGGATGTCAATTTTTTAAACTCTGCTGAATTTGGTGAATTAAAAAAACTCGCAGGGGAATTTGAAAGTTTAGGCAAAGGACCTTATCAGATCATTCAAAAAGAGAAGACGGAGAATATAACTATCGAGTTTGATACGTTACAAAAAGTGAAAGGTTACGTGTTAAGTCATGGGCGTGAAGGCCAGGACATCCAACGGTACAAAGGTTTGGGAGAAATGAACCCCACCCAATTGTGGCAAACCACAATGGATCCAGAAATTAGGACTTTGCGTCGTGTGACCGTGGAAGATGCCGTGGAAGCCGACCAAGTTTTTACCGTTCTCATGGGTGATCAGGTCGAACCCCGCCGACAATTCATCGAAGACAATGCCCTGACTGTGAAGAATCTGGATATTTAAACGGATCTTCCCAAAACAGCTGCTAGCGGACGAACCTTATTCATCAGCTCATTAAAGATAAATCTAGACTATATTCCAAAAATGTCAGACAACTCAGGTAGTATGTTCCATAGATTTTTAAATATACGAAATAACTCATCTTTTTTCCTATTTGGACCTCGAGGTACGGGGAAGTCTACCTTTATAAGCGGGATTTTGGATCCTCAGAAAACATGCAACCTCGACTTTTTAGATTATGAGCTAGAAACCAAAGTTCTTCAGGATCCTGGCTTCTTCCGAAAAACTCTTGAGTCTCTTTCCGAAAAAATTGAATGGGTTTTCATTGATGAAGTTCAGAAAGCTCCTTTTGTTCTCAATGAAGTTCATCGCCAGATTGAGTCTCCCAAAAAGCTTAAGTTCGCCATGACGGGTTCCAGCGCTCGAAAGCTTAAACGCGGCCAAGCCAATCTTTTGGCGGGCAGAGCTTTAACTTACACCTTGCATCCTCTCACCACTCTGGAGCTTAAAGAACATTTTCGTTTTGATGAGGCTCTCTTGTTTGGAACACTTCCAAAAATATTTTCTTTGAATCTTGCGGAAGAAAAAAATGACTTCCTCCGTTCCTATGCACAAACTTATTTGAAAGAAGAAATTCAATCAGAAGGACTTATTCGTAATCTCCCTGCTTTTCGTAAATTCCTTCCTTTGGCTGCTTCTGAGAACGGAAATATTCTCTCCTGGTCCAATTTTGCCCAGGATGTTGGGATCGACGTAAAAACCATTCGCGCTTATTATGAAATATTGGAAGACACCTTGATTGGCTTTATTCTCCCAGCCTACCACCGTTCTTTAAGAAAACGTCAGAAGACGCATCCAAAGTTTTATTTTTTTGATACAGGGGTAAGACGAGCTTTAGCCAATGAACTGACCATTCCTCTTCTTTCCCATACCACAGAATATGGAAGAGCTTTTGAACATTTTTGGATTACTGAAATTTATCGTCTGAATCTCTATCAAAAAAAGGATTTTACACTTTCCTATCTTGCGACTCACGATATGGAGATTGATTTGGTGATTGAGAGACCAGGACGAGGACCTGTTTTTTTAGAAATAAAATCCTCAAATTCTATTAAAGAAAAGGATCTTAAAAATCTTCAAACTCTTACGGAAGAGGTCAAAGGAAGTGAAGGGATTTGTCTTTGCTCAGAATCTTACCGTAGAAAAGTAGGGAGTGTTCTTGTTTGCCCTTGGAGAGAGATTCTTTCTGTTCTAAACCTGTCTACCTAAAACAGCCGCCAGCGGTCGGATTTTATTCATCAATTCATCAAATTTTTTAAAGGTGAGAGACTGTCCTCCATCTGATTTGGCTTCTTCAGGTTTGGGATGTACTTCAATCATCAATCCGTCGGCGCCCGCAGCGAGCCCAGCCATAGCCATGGGAAGAACATATTGCCACTGACCAGTTCCATGAGAAGGATCTACGATCACCGGAAGGTGTGTAAGTTCACGAAGCACTGGGATGGCATTGAGGTCGAGCGTATTTCGAGTGGCCGTTTCAAAAGTGCGAATTCCACGTTCACAAAGGATCACATTGGAATTTCCTCCTGCCAGAATATATTCCGCGGAAAGAAGCCATTCTTTGATGGTGGATGCCATCCCTCTCTTAAGGAGGACGGGTTTTTTAGATTTCCCCAACTCTTTCAAAAGAGCAAAATTTTGAACATTGCGTGCTCCTACCTGGAGGATATCCACATATTTTTCCAAGAGCTCCACATCCTCAGGTCCCATGATTTCCGTGACAATGGGCAACCCAGTTTCTTTTTTAGCCCGCGCCAGAAATTTTAATCCTTCTTCTTCGAGTCCCTGAAAATCATAGGGAGACGTTCTCGGTTTAAAAGCACCTCCTCGAAGGATATTTCCCCCCGAAGCTTTCACGGCTTTTGCGGTATCCATGATTTGCTTTTCACTCTCGACAGAACAAGGTCCCGCCATCACGCAGAGTTTGGTTCCTCCAATTTCCACTCCTTCCACCTTAATCACCGTTTTTGTTTTTCGAGATTCTCGACTAGCGAGTTTGTAGGGCTTGGAAATAGGGACGATGGACTCAACACCCTCCAAACTTTGAAGATCATACAGATCGGATTTTTTCTTTTCATGGCCAATGCAGGCAATGACTGTTCGTTCTTCTCCATGGATGAGATGAGGATGAAATCCCAACTTCTTGACGCCGGCGGATACTTGCTCGATGTCCTTCTTGGAAACACCGATTTTCATGACGATAATCATAATAACAATTAATCCTCAGTTTTATGGCGATTCCTTCAAGTTCCTGCGAAACTCGCGAGAACCTCACCGCCTCCTCGCTCTGGTCCAAGGCTTCCCGGCACTCGTCGGCGATTTTTAAAGGTACGCTCAAACAGTCTCGGAACCTTCAGGAATCGCCATTCACTGAAACAGTACAGCATAAAATATAATACAATTGAACTTTTTTATCTTTTTGAACTAGTACAAGGACCCATGAAACTCAAACGAGAAGAAATCCAGCGCTTGTCCCAAACCCTCTTTCAGCATTTGAGGGATAAACACCTCATCACGGTTTTGGAATCAGATGCCAAGATTTTAGAGAAAATAAATACCGTCATCCAGAACAACATGGATGAAGAACTGGCGATTGAAAATCAGGCAAGAAAACTTATCGATCAATATAGTGGACAGATAGATTCCGGAGCCATTGATCCGCAAAAGGCTTTTACGATGATCAAGAAGCAAGTGGCTAAAGAAAGGAAGTTTATTCTCTAATGAAATTTTCGGATGATCGTATTTCCCATATAGCCCACCTCATTCATGATGGTATTTATAAGGATATGCTCGTTGATTATCCCGATGAGGACAAGGCCTTGAGAGAGATTAAAAAAACGTTGATTGAGTATTTTAATATCGAAGAGGAAGCCGATGAAGCGGCCCGAGCTAAAGTGGCTTCTCTCAAGCGCGGTGTGTTTGAGGGAAGTCGAGAGTGGGATATTCTGTATCACAAATATTTTGAGGAAGAGATCTCTAAACGACGTCGCTAAAGGCATTGACGATACGATGGGGATCAGTATAGTCACCGCCTTCTTGTCGGGTGACACAGTGTTGTCATTGCGAACGAAGTGAAGCAATCTCCCGGGTTTAGTTGGGAGATCGCCACGCTACGCTCGCGATGACACAACGGAGCTAATGCATGAAACCAATAAGAGTCGGCATTAATGGTCTCGGCCGTATCGGAAAAGGTATTGTTTCCGCATGGGCCGAGAGAAATTTTGAAGATGTTGATATTGTCATGATCAATGACAAGACCGAAGCCTCTTCTTTTGCCCATCTTTTAAAATATGATTCCGTTCATGGTCGTCTTCATACCGATTTAAAGGCGGATGGAGACAGTCTGATCATTGGCGGTAACCGGAAAATTTCCCTGACCTCTCATGTGGGTCCGCAAGAAGCCCCATGGGGTAAGTATGGTGTCGATATTGTGATGGAATGTACGGGAAAATTTACTTCCAAAGAAAAAGCAGAACTGCACCTTAAATCGGGAGCTAAAAAAGTTCTTATTTCCGCTCCTTCCAAAAATCCGGATGTGACGATTGTTCTGGGAGTAAACGAAAAAAATTACGACCCAAAAAAACATCACATTATTTCTAACGCTTCTTGTACCACCAACTGTTTGGCTCCTGTGGCCAAGGTTCTCCATGAAAATTTTGGCATTGAGCGTGGTTTTATGACCACGATCCACTCTTATACAAACGACCAAAAGATTTTGGATAAGTATCATAAGGATCTGCGGCGTGCACGTGCTGGTGGTCTTTCCATGATTCCCACAACAACGGGAGCGGCCAAGTCGATTGGAATTGTCATGCCAGAGTTAGCGGGTCGGATGGATGGCATGGCGATCCGCGTTCCCACACCGAATGTATCGTTAATTGATTTGGTTGTGAACACGCAGAAGTCTGTTTCTGTTTCGTCTGTGAATGATGCCTTCCGCAAAGCAGCTTCCGGATCTTTAGAAGGGTACCTAGCCTGTTCGGAAGAGCCTCTTGTTTCCATTGATTTCAACGGGACTTGGGAATCGGCCATTATTGATACAGCGCTGACAAAAACAATCGAAAATAAACTGGTCAAAGTCTTAGCCTGGTACGATAATGAAACTGGTTTTTCACACCGCATGCTGGATTTGGCAGTTTTAGTGGGAAAAAACCTTTAGCTATGTTTTTTAAAACAGTGAATCAGCTTTCGGTTTCTGGTCGACGCGTTTTCCTTCGCGTTGATTTTAATGTCCCTCGCGAAAAAGGAAGCGATCGTATTCTGGATGAAACAAGAATCCTCGAAGCTCTCCCAACTATTCAGTATCTTTTAGAACAAAAAGCCAAACTTATTATTGCTTCTCATTTTGGGCGTCCGGAAGCATGGGATCCGAGCCAAAGTTTATTACCAGTAGCCGAACGATTGAGTGAACTTCTGAAAAAGGAAGTTTTATTTCCGGAAGATTGTGTAGGCGATGCTGTCAAAAAATTAGCCCACGAGCTTCGAGATGGAGACGTTCTTCTTTTAGAAAATCTTCGATTTCATAAAGAAGAAGAAACGAACGATCCCCAGTTTGCTCAGAGTCTCGCTCAGCTCGCTCAGGTCTACGTGTCGGATGCTTTTGGCACTCTTCACCGTGCTCATGCTTCCACCGTTGGCATGGTCAAACATTTTTCAGAAAAAGGAATTGGATTTTTGGTAGAAAAAGAACTTTCCTATTTGGAAAAAATTCTTAACCGACCGGTTAAACCTTTTTATGCCGTTTTGGGAGGTGCCAAAGTTTCAGATAAAATTGGGTTGATAGATCATTTGCTTCATCGGGTGGACGGTTTGTTGTTGGGCGGCGGTCTGGCCTATACCTTTCTGAAGGCTAAGGGTGTCGAGGTTGGGGCTTCGCGTGTAGATATGGAAAAAATTCATCTGGCTCAAAAAATTCTGGAAAAATCGGAGATGAATCAGGTTCCTATCTGGCTTCCTGTGGACCACAGAGTTGCTGAAAAAATAGCTGCGGATGTGTCGGTACGTATTGTTTCAAAATTAGGGCAAAGAGACATGGGTTTGGATATTGGACCAAAAACGAGCCACCAGTATCGAGAAATTTTATCGGGTGCTAAAACAATTTTTTGGAATGGTCCGATGGGAGTTTTTGAAATCCCTGCTTTTGCAGAGGGGACAGAAGCGGTGGCAGGTGCGATTGCAGATTCGGGTGCTGAGTCGGTGGTGGGTGGTGGTGAGAGTGTTGCTGCTGTAAAGAAAAGTGGGGTTGCAGATCGGATCACCCATCTTTCTACAGGCGGTGGTGCGGCTTTAGAATTTTTAGAGGGTCGGCAATTACCTGGGTTAAAAGCTTTAGAAGGGTAGAGGTAAAATTTTTATGGCACGAACGATGATTGTTGTGGGTAATTGGAAAATGAATGGAACTCTTGAGGAAACTCTCAAGATGATTACAGAACTCAAACATAAGTTGGAGCAAGATCCTACGGAAGTGGTTGTGGCGCCTCCTTTTACCGCCCTTTATTCCGCTCATGTGGCCTTGCAGGAAAGTACAACAACGACAATGAAGCTTGCCGGACAAAATATGCATTGGGAAACGGAAGGTGCTTTTACGGGGGAAGTTTCCGGAACGTTTTTAAAAGATGCTGGTTGTGAATACGTGATTTTAGGCCATTCTGAGAGACGGCAGTTTTTTGGTGAAACGGACGATAAGGTTAACAAAAAAATTCTCTCCGCACTTACTTTAGAACTCACACCGATTTTTTGTATTGGAGAAACTCTGGATCAAAGAAAATCAGGCAAGACAGAATCTGTTTTGGAAGCTCAGCTCAAAAAAGGGTTGGCCGGTATTCCCATGAACGAAGTGAAGGATATTTTGATCGCCTATGAGCCCGTGTGGGCGATTGGTACGGGAGAAAAAGCGTCTGAAAAGGAGATTGAAGACGCCCTTCACTTTATCCGAAACTATCTGGCTAAAATTTACGATGCTCCGACGGCCAATAGTATTCGTCTGCTTTATGGGGGAAGTGTTTCTTCAGAGAATGCAAAAGCCATTTTTGCAACTAAAAATGTGGATGGGCTTTTGGTAGGTGGGGCCAGCCTTATTGTTGACAAGTTTTTAAAAATCATCCATTCACGAGCGCAGTAAAGGACTTTATGGAAACACTACTCACGGTTGTTCATTATCTCGTCTCTCTTTTTTTGATTGTGGTTATCCTTTTGCAAGCGGGCAAGGGAGCGGATGTGGGTGCGGCGTTTGGAGCGGGCAGTTCTCAAACCTTGTTTGGTCCACGAGGCGCGGCGACTTTTCTAAACAAACTAACGGCTGTTGTAGCCGTTGTCTTTTTGGCAACCTCTCTGGGTTTGGTGGCTATTTCTAAGGGGAAGGTGAGCACTCGATCTGTTTTGGAGAAAGTGCCCGCAGCCGCTTTACCCGAAACAGCACCGACAGCACCTCTGGGAACTCCACCTTCTGAAAATCCGGCCAAGATTCCCGCTCCCGTTAAAAAGAAGAAGTAATTTACTCATACCTCAATGCTTCAATCGGATGAAGTCTCGATGCTTTTCGGGCAGGATAGATGCCAAAAATAATCCCGATAAAAGCTGAAAAGAGGGAAGAGAGAAGGACGGAGCCTGGAGAAACTGATGTAGCCCATCCGGATAATGTGGAAAGTAACTCTGTAATACTCCATCCCAAAGCAATACCCGCAAGACCCCCGATAATACTGACAACAACTGCTTCAATCAAAAATTGAAAGAGAATGTCCCATCGTCTCGCCCCCACGGCTTTTCTGAGACCAATTTCACGTGTTCGTTCTGTGACAGATACGAGCATGATATTCATGATGCCAATTCCTCCTACAAGAAGAGAAATGGCGGCGATACAAGCTAAGAGGAGAGACATGGTATGACTGCTTTCTGAGAGAGCTTCTTTCACATCGGCTAGGTTTCTAATTTCAAAGGCACTTTGTTGTTGGGAGAGAGGAACCTTGTGTCGGCTCAACATCAGTTGGAGCATTTCGGATTGAGCGGATTCCATATCCTCAGGATTTGTGATTTCCACGTCTATGGAGTCCACGTAATCCTTTCCTAAAAGACGATGCATGGCGGTTAAAACCGGAATGACAATCACATCGTCTTGGTCTCTCCAACCTGTCGATCCTTTTTCAGGAAGAATACCGATGACTTGAAAGTTAACCTTGTTGATCTTAATCATTTCTCCGATGGGATCTTGGTCTTTAAAAAGTTGCCGTACGATAGTAGCTCCTAAAAGAGCCACCCGTTTTCGTTGGAGATTTTCTTCCTCTGTAAAAAAATGACCAATGTCAGGAACAGCCGCATGCATGGGCGCATAAGCAGGTCCCGTTCCTTGAATTTGAGTGCTCCAGTTCTTGTCCAGATAAGTAATTTGTCCCCGTCCTGACACGGTAGGTGAAGTTTCCTGAATAGAAGGTATTTGTTCTCTGAGAATGGAGACATCCTCAAGAGTTAAGCGCGTGACGGATCCAGAATCTAAAGACACTCCCCCCACGCGATAAGCCCCTGGTCTTAGAACGAGGAGATTGGATCCCAAAGATGCGAGCTGAGTTTCAATAGCTTTTTGAGCTCCGCGTCCCAAGGCGAGCATGGCCACTACAGCGGCTACACCAATGAGAATACCGAGCATGGAAAGCCCCGTACGAATTTTGTTTGCCGTGAGTGTTCGGAATGCGAGGCGAAAATGTTCCCAAAGGTCTGAAAGTTCAAATTTGGTTGCGTGCTTTTCAATTTTCTCTAAAGAATTTTTTTTGGGAGTTTTTCCGTCCAATCGTTCATCTGACAGAATGTTTCCATCCCTCATACGGATCAATCGCTTGGCTTGTTTTCCAATGTCCTCTTCGTGCGTGACGATGATGACGGTGATTCCTTGGTCATTTAAGCTTTTGAGCAGAGCGATAATTTCTTTTTCACTCACGGAATCTAAATTGCCGGTAGGCTCATCCGCAAAAATAATTTTGGGATTGTTGATCAGGGAACGAGCAATCGCCACGCGTTGTTGTTGTCCACCGGATAATTCGTTGGGTTTGTGAAGAGCTCGTGTTCCCAATCCTACTTTTTCCAGGAGTATTTTTGCTTTCTCCAAATCAAAATGATGTTGAGAATAAAGGAGGGGAAGGGAAACATTTTCCAAGGCAGACATGCGGGGGAGTAAATTAAATTGTTGGAAAATAAAACCCACCACATCGCGTCTCAAAATAGCGAGATCATCTTCTGTGAGATGAGACACTTCTTTTCCATCCAGTTCGTAAGATCCCGAATCGGGAACATCCAGAAGCCCAAGCACATTCATCAGAGTGGATTTTCCAGAACCCGAAGGACCCATGATGGCAACAAAATCGCCCGCTTCAATCGTAAGAGAAACATCGCGAAGTGCGTAAACGGTCGTGTCTCCCATTTGATACGTCTTATGGACGTTTTTGAAATTCAACATGCCTTAGCGCCCTTGTTTGGGTTTGCTTCCGTAAGATGAAAAGGGATTAGAGCCATTGTTGGAGGCCCGACCATTAATTTTGAGTTGTGGAACCAACACAACATCTCCTTCAGAAAGTCCGGAAATAATTTCTATGCGTTTCCCATCGGACATACCCGTTTTAATTTCTTTTTCTGCATCTTTTCCATTTCTTTGAGAATCGAGAAGAACAAATGTGTGTCCACTTTTATTTTTTATGGCTTCACTGGGAAGGATGAGAGCATTTTCTTTGAAGCCAACGGAAAAGCTGACGTTTGCTGTCATTCCACTTCTTACAAAAGTAGGTATTTTATCAGGAAGGACATCCACAATGTAGGTGGTGACGTTGTTGACTGTTTTTGAATCGTAGGCAATTTTATTGACATGGGCTTGAATTTTTTCGCTCGCATAAGCATCCAGAAGAATCTCGGCTTTTTGTTGAAGATGAATTTGTGCAATATCGGTTTCATCCACTTGAGCTTGAATTGTCAGTCGATCCGATAGAACGAACACGGCATCTTGACTTGTAAATGTCTGTCCTGGCTCGATGTTCCTTAAGATAATCGTTCCATCAATAGGAGCCATGACGGGTGTTGGTTTATAAAATTCTTCCCATCGCTTCAGATCGGCTGTCCCTCTGGCTCTTGCGGCATCCAAAAGAGCGGCTCTCTCCGTGGAGCTCATCCAAAAGAGAAGGTCTCCTTTTTTGACTATGTTTCCTTCATCCACAAGGACCTCTTCAGCGCGACCCGAAATAGGAGGTTTAATTTCCAATCGGTTTTCTGGCTGTACAATTCCAGTACTCAGAATGGTCGTTTGAAGTTCTCCGCGCGAAACAGAGACCCTACGGTAAGCGATAGAATTCCCATTTTTCTTTTTCCATGCAAATCCAATAATAATAAGAAAAACAAAGCCGATCGTTAGCCAGCGAATTTTTTTATTCTGCCACCAACTTCTTATTTTTTTCATTGGAGAACTCCTTTACCTTGAGCCTGCTCCCAGTTTGCCTCGCTGATAATTCGGTCTCGTTGACTCTGGAGGGCCTGTTTTTGACGTGCAATCAAATCATTTTCAATAATGTCCCAGTCTTCAAAAGAAAGAAGCCCGTTCTCATAACGGTTGTGACCGATCTCTTCGCGAACGACGGAAGCTTCTAAAAAACTCTGATCAGTTTTCAATTTTTCAACAGCTTCTGTAAAACCCGTTAAGCCTTGTTCCAACTTTGTTCGTGTTTGACGGCCCACACTCTCCTCATTCAAGACAGTTGCTTGAAGATTCGCGGAGGCACTTTTTGTGGCGTAGTAATCCTTACCTCCACTGAAGAAGGGCCACGTGAGACTACCACCCACGGACCAACGACTGCTATTTGGGAACCAATCTGTTCCTTGTTTCCCCATTGTTCCCGTGACAGCAAGACTTGGGAAAAAAGGGGAACGTGCTGTTGTGAGCGAAGCTTTGGCTGACTTTTTTTGAGCAACGGCTTGCTGATAATCGGGGGTGAGGGGTGTTAGTTCCTTAATATTTTCAATGTCGGGAGGATTTTGAATAGGAAGGTTGCCAACGACATGAATGTCACGAGGTTCGTCGTTCCCTAAAACTTTTGCGAGCTGTTCTTGAGCAATTTGCATGTTATTTTTTGCTTGGAGCGCATCGTATTTTGCTTGTTGGAGATAGGCTTTTGATAAGAGCAAGGAGCCCTTGTTTTCACGACCATTTTCGTATCGAAGCTGAATGAGATTCAAATTTTCTTCACGTCGGTGAATGATCTCCTGGGCCAATTTCAAAGAACCCTGGGCATAGAGCAGACTGGCAAAGGCGGATTTTAAATCAAAACTAACCTTGGATTTTACCGCGTTCAGATTTGCACGAGAAGCTTCTTCGTTGGCTTTCCCTTGTTTAATTTTTGCTTTGTCCTGAAAGCCGGAAAAAAGATTTTCAGTGGCCGTCAAAGAGGTGGAATAAAAAGAACTACGACTTCCAGAGGAAGTGGTGGAACTAAAGCTACTCGAAGAGCTCGAATTGTTACCATAATTATAATTTAAGCTGCCGGAAACTTGTGGAAGAAATCCGCTGACGGCTCCTTTTGTCTGGTATTCAGCGGATTTCAAGCTGGCCTTGGCGGCATGAAGGTCTGGGTTTTTCCGAGCGGTTTCTTGAATACAGTCGGTCCATGTTAAGGACGCTGCTTGTGCCATGGGAACAATTGACAAGAAACTTCTAACGAATAGACATCCTGCCAGAAATCGTAGGGTCATCTTTTTAAATGGTGCCGGGAGGGGGACTCGAACCCCCATGGGTTACCCCATACGCACCTCAAACGTACGTGTCTGCCAATTCCACCATCCCGGCCTCGGTCGTCAATAAAGACTCATCTACTGCGTTGCCCTTCTCATTACTCCTCGACGTACTTTAAAGTACGTCTGCGTCGTGCTTCGTCGGGCGCCTTGTAGCTGAGATCTTTCTTGCCAACCTTATAAATACAGCTTGCGCTTATCTGATACCATGAAAAAACTGTCAACTTGTAACGTGGAAGGTATTGTTCTAGTGGTCTTCCAGGAGGATCTATGGATTCTAAGGAACTGATTACCCAACTGCAGTGGCGGTATGCCGTCAAAAAATTTGATGCTGCAAAAAAAATTAATTCTGAAGACTGGTCAACGATTGAACAAGCCCTCGTTTTGTCGCCTTCCTCCTATGGTCTTCAACCTTGGAAATTTTTGATTGTTCAAGATCCAGAGATGCGTAAGAAATTAACACCCGTCTCGTGGGGTCAGCCACAAGTAGAAGATTGCTCTCATTTTGTTGTGTTAACCGCCAAACAAAATTTAGATGAAACCTATATTCAAAAGCACATACAGCGGATTGCTGACGTTCGGAAAGTTCCCCTAGAAAGTGTTCTTCCTTATAAAGAGAGAATCATGAAGGATCTGATCACAGGTCCAAGAAAATCTGTCCGAGAAGAATGGGCTGCACGACAGGTGTATATTGCCTTGGGCCACCTTATGGCCTGCGCGGCACTCTTACAAATAGACGCTTGCCCCATGGAAGGGATTGAGCCTCCCCAGTATGATGAAATTTTGGGATTGCGTGGAAGTGGTTATGGTACCTCCGTGGCTTGTGCTTTGGGTTATCGAAGCACCCAGGACAAATACGCCCAAACCGCAAAGGTACGTTTTGATAAAAAAGATGTGATTCAGGTTGTATGAATTACTGAATGCCCAGAAGTTCCACGTCAAAAATGAGATTAGCATTGGGTGGAATGACTGACCCAGCTCCTCGAGAACCATATCCCAATTTTGATGGTATATATAAGGTACGCTTACCGCCTACCTTCATACCGGACACACCTTCATCCCAACCAGGAATCACCTGTCCTGCTCCCAGAGGAAACTGAAAAGGTTGTCCACGATCAACAGAGCTATCAAACTTGTTTCCTTTCGCTCCGTTGGTATCCAGCCAACCGGTGTAATGAACAGAAACAACTTTCCCTTTCACCGCTTCGGTGCCGGTGCCGGTCTTGCTGTCAGAATATTTTAATCCCGTAAGTGTTGTGACCATTTTAGTGGCGGCAAAACTAGAAATACTTAAAAAACTTACAACAAGTATGATTCCTAAATAAAGCTTTTTCATAGTGTCTCCTGTCTTCCTTTACGAGCATCGGCTCGCGACGTGCCGCGGGAAGCGGCCTCTTTTTGAGGTTACACCTTATTTAATTTCATGTGATTTTTCCATAAAATTTTGAGATAGGTCCGCTTCATGCAAACAATAGAAGCTCCTGATTTTCTGGAAAGGGTCGTAAAGAGGTATGTGAAAAAGACTTTTTTTGCCGACACGCGGAAAAAAGATTTTGCTGCTCGGGAGGATTTTACTGAAGGTGACTACCGATTTTTTGTGAAAGGGGTACGAGAACTGAACATCTCGTTTACCCAAGAAAGACATTCCCTTCCTAAAAATTATTTTAATAAAAAAGAATTTCGCTCGGGCTATATTCTTTATTTTCTTCCGGTCAATGCCCTAAAAGTAGCTTCGTTGCTGCGCCCTATTTTTGAAAATATTCCGGGAGAGGGCCCTATCAGGTTAAAAATTTTGGATATTGGAAGTGGTCCAGGCACAGGCTTGATGGGTGTGTTGTTAGGTTTAGCCCAACGGATGAATCAGAAAAGACGAGGCAACGCTAAGTTAGAATTTGTTTTGGTGGATCAAAATCGAGAAGCTTTACAAGATGCATCCCGAATTCTGGAGGAAGCGTTAGCGGAGTTAAAAAAAGAATATCCCGGTTGGGGGATTGAAGCTTCTGTGCGGGTGATGGTTGCTAATCTTTTTTCACAAAAATTGTCTCAAGTTTTACCGGCACAACCTTTTGACCTTATACTTTCGTTAAACTTCCTCAGTGAGCTTCCTCGAGAAAAACGGGGAACGATGGCGGAAATTCTTTTAAGACACTACCTTCACAAGCAAGGACGTTTTCTGATCATGGAGCCCGCCTTACGTGTGACCACGCGCGATCTGATGGAATTACGTGATCGCATTTTAGAAAAGGAAATTGCTGTAGTGGAAGCGCCATGTTTGCATCAAGAGGCGTGTCCTATGTTGAAGGCTAATCAACGCGATTGGTGCCACGCTTATATTCCTTGGGAACGTCCGGGCTGGATTGAACGTCTTGATTATCTGGCAGGGATTCGAAAAGAATATTTGAAATGTTCGTATCTTTTGTTGAGTCATGACGTCTCTCAGCGGGATGCGTGGCTGCGGGAGAAGGCGGCGCCGTTCAAGGGATCTGTGTGGCGCGTGGTTTCTGGTCCTTTGAATTCGAATGGAAAATCAGAACGACTTCTTTGCGGACCAGCGGATAAAGAACTCTTACGCCTCACCCGACTCGATCGGGACGCCTCGCCCATCAATCAGGATTTTGAGAATTTGGAACGAGGGGATTTGGTGGTATTGCCAAAAGTGACGCGACTTTCCAAAGAGATGAGTCTTGGGAAAATTTCCTAGGATCTTACCCTTAACCGATCCACCAGTTTTCTCAAATCCCGTGGTAGTTCGGCACGAAACTCCATTTTCTGGTTGGTGACTGGATGGTGAAACATCAAGTAGGACGCATGCAAGGCCTGCCTCGCGAATTTAAAATCACCACTCCCATAAATTTTATCTCCCAAAACCGGATGACCCAATTCCGCCATATGCACACGGATTTGGTGGGTGCGACCTGTATTGAGTTGAAGTTCTACTAAGGTTGCTTGGTGGTATCGTTCTAGGACACGGTAGAGGGTGATAGCCCGGCTTCCAGAAGCTTCTGTTGAGGAAGCTACTTTTCGTCCGTGAGAGAGGAGAGAACTCTTTTTCAAAAATCCTTCGATCTTCCCTTCGTCTTTTTCCACGCGACCAGAAACGACAGCTGTGTAGCGCCTGTGAATCGTGTGGCGCTTAAACTGGTCGGTGATTTTGTTAGCCTCTTTCGTTTTTGTATAAACCATCAAGCCCGATGTTTCCTGATCCAGCCGATGGACGAGTCCTAAGTAATGATGCTTCAGATGAGGGTATTTACGTTTAAAGTAGGCGTTAATGATCGCCACAAGCGTAGGCCTCATGGCGATTGGTGATTTTTCGCAGGCTACTCCCGGATCTTTGTCTACGACAATGAGATCTTTGTCTTCATGAACGACTTTGAGATAATACTCATCCGCAGCTGTTTGTGGAGCTTCACCATCCACTTGCAGTTCAATCCGATCGCCTTCGTCCATCATCCAGGAAGCAATGATGACTTTTTTGCCATTAACCTTCACAAGGCCGGCATCCAATAAACCCTTAATTTTCTTTCGGGATAAACCAGTCAGGGTAGGAAGAACCTTATCCAGCCGTTCTCCTGCCCATTGAGAATTGATCTTGAAATTACCTTTTTTAAACATTTACAATCGATCCTTTCGATGTTAATTTCTCAAAACTATGGGAAAAATAATCATTAACGATATTGAGTTTGAAATCCCCGCCAACTGGCAAGATCAGGGAATGATCACGTTCACGATCCCTTCTCCGGACAAGAACGTCAAGCCCAACATTATCATGACAAAAGAAAGACTGCCGCAAGCTATTCCTTTAAGGGAATATTTTGATCGGATCAAACAGTCCATCATGAGTCGTGGCATCCGTGATTTTCAAATTACGGATGAACGTGAAGTCGCTATGGCAGGTGTGCAGGGCATCCAGATGATCTGCACCTGGGATGTTTCAGCCATGAAACAGATGCTCGCGGCTCAACAGCCTCCAGGAACACCGCTCCCGGAAATTAAGCCAGGGCAGGTGGTCAAACAGGTTCAGCTCACTCTCATGAAAGATTTGTTGGCTTTGAATTTAACCGGCAGTTTTCCGGCGGACCAATTTGATCTCTACTATCGTCCCTTCCAGAATTTTCTAAAAACCATCAAGTTTGCCTGATGAATCAGGGATTCACTTCGTCGAGTTCTTCAGAAAAGTTCTCCAGAAAAGGTTGCTTACAAAAAGTGAGTTTGTTAGAGTTCCCTTCGTTTTATTCCGGGGTAGCTCAGCGGCAGAGTAGGTGACTGTAGAAAGGAGGCATGCTGGCTAAGCGGGAGACAAGAAGGTACCAGGACCGCCGTGAAGCAAATATCAAGGCGGTTGCCAAACGGAGAAAAAAAGTCCGTCAGATGGCAATCGACTATAAGGGCGGTAAGTGTAGTGCATGTGGGTATATAAAATGCCTGGAGGCCTTAGAGTTTCACCATTTAGATCCAAACCAAAAGGACTTCGCAATCTCCCAATATGGGCATTCCCGAAGCTGGGACCGAGTTCGAAAGGAATTGGATAAATGCGTGATGCTCTGTGCCAATTGTCACCGTGAAATGCATGCCCAAATGCAGCTTCCACGGGTAACCGTGGTTGAAAAAGCGGGTGAACTCAGGGAAGCCTAAGTTCCGCCAAGGAATAAGGGAATCCTGAGCCAAGCCTCCCAATATAAAGGTGGGAGGAAGGTGCAGAGACTAGGGAGTGACGAAAGAATAATCTCCCCTCGAGCGCCCGCTACCCTCTAAAAAGAGGGTAAAGAGATAGTCCAGGCCATCATGAAAATGATGGGAACCTGTAATCACTTGGTCGTGGGTTCGAATCCCACCCCCGGAGCCCTGCACCGTACGGTGCAGGGCGGAGCCCAATTGGGTTTCGTCCTGCATCACAGTGCCTTTTTTACTTATGTTTTGAGAAGCCTGAAAGACGGAAAGATGTATATCGGATTTACTCAGGATCTTCGAAAAAGGTTTCAAGAACATCAGAATGGCAAATCAACTGCTACGGAATGCCGACGACCTTTGGAGCTGATTTTTTATGAGGCCTATAAGAATAAGTATGATGCGCTTAGAAGAGAAAAATATTTCAAAAGTTCCAAAGGGAAAACAACGCTTAAAAGTATGCTACGAGACTTTTTCAAATCAACTGACGAGTGACGAGACAAATTATTTCCTGTCGCTAACGAAATTCCGCGCGCTTAGCCACCCGCAGAGAGGATGGCGAGGAAGGACCCGTTAATCCACCTTGAGGAGTAGTTTATAGAGACGTGGATTTCCCATTACTGCTGAGCTAAAATGACCTCTTACACCAATTGAGGTCAAAGGCATGGGACTGGTCAAACGGATACGCAATTTGTTCAAGCCGAAAGCTGGGGAGCCATACAAACTCAGTCGTTCACGCTTGGAAAATTTCATGCGTTGCCCGAGATGCTTCTATCTCGATCGTCGTCTGGGAATCGATCGTCCTTCCATGCCAGGATTCACACTCAATATGGCCGTCGATACCCTCCTTAAAAAAGAATTTGATGTGTATCGAGCCAAGGGCGAACCGCATCCACTGATGAAAGAGAACGGTGTCGACGCTATTCCGTTCCGGCATAAAAACCTTGATGTCTGGCGGGAGAATTTCAAGGGAATGCAATATCACCACAAGCCGACAAATTTTATCATCACGGGAGCCATCGACGATCTGTGGGTGAATCCAGCCGGTCAATTAATCGTTGTCGATTACAAGGCCACCAGCAAAGAGGGTGAAGTCAGTCTCGATGACGAATGGAAAGACGGCTACAAACGGCAAATGGAGATCTACCAGTGGATCCTTCGGGGGATGGGTTACGACGTGCTGGACACGGGATATTTCGTCTATGCCAACGGCCGAAAGGATCTCGACGGATTCAACGGTACCCTTTCTTTTCACATCCAGTTGATCAGCTACACCGGAAATTGCTCGTGGGTGGAAAAAGCGGTGCAGGATGCTTGGGTGTGTCTGTCATCCGATACGATGCCGATGTGTCAGGATGGATGCGAATATTGCGATTACAGAAGTCTTGCGAGGAACCTTGAGGCTTAGAGACGATCCAGAATCTCGTCTTCTCCATGTTCGTCTATAAGGTTATCGATATCATCGAGGATCTCGTCCTCGGTCATGTCATCCAGATCTTTCTTTTCATCAGTATCCGGTAACAAATCATCACAATCATCCGTAGAAGGCTTCTTGGGCTCTTTGTGGTTAAGATCCTTTTTCAAGCTCAATTGCTCCTGTAGTTTGCCGGCCGCGTCCCGTGTAATAAAAACCGTTCATCAGGTTCTTGTTTTTTATTTCCAGTAGGCATGTGCCTCGATGAGTATGCATCGCAGCCATAGCATTATGTTGTGGCTCATTTAAAAATTCATACGAAAGGGTTGAATACCCATCATCATCAAGAATAAAACTAGCGGCCAAGCTCTTTGATTTGGATATATCCGATTCGAGTCGAATACTAATCCTTGACCATGTCTGCTTAATCTTTACTTTGACGGCTTTTTTATTCTGATTTTGATCGTGAGAGGAATGTATGAATCCATCCCATTTTCCACTTAAGTTGATGGCCCCTGGAAATAAGCACCATAGGTACTTATCAAAAATCTTGTAGATACCTCCCCAAACTGCCAATATTGAAGGACTGTCAATCCACCAGATCTGAATATTATAAGAAACAAGTAACAGATGAAAAAAATAAGCTATCGGAACACTGATGATGGCGAATAGTGCTATGAATGTCGCTTTACTGTCATTGTTAATTGAATAAAAGTGCACGTAATCTCCGGTTTGATCAGTTTTTTATAACTTTCAACAGTGCTCCTAAATATGCCCCCATACTTCCTTCGTCCCATTGATCCCAACTGAAAAGTAAGTGCAGATTATTCTGACAAAAAAAGCGAGACCGGTCGGCTTTTAAAATGAAATCAAGAATTCCAATCATACGTTCTTGATATGTCCCTGAAAATAAATAATCGGGCACATTCCACAAAAGGCACTCAATGAAATAAGAAGGCGCTACTTTGGAATCGAGTAACCGTAAATCGATTGCCCTACACCGAATATTTTTGAATACTCTGACCGTCTTTTTGTAATCACCATTTGTACGCAAATTTTTTGCACATCCATTATCAAAGTGTTGTTTAGGATAATTGATTACCCATTTTGAATCTGGCTGCCGACAAAATGCTATGCCATCTGTTGTTATTGAGTTTTGATGAGCCTGAAATGAGAGAAATTTCTTCGATTGAAGGACTACGACAACGTCAGCATGGAGACGGCCCAGTGAGCGAGCTATCTTTATCGATTTGTTTCCATAGGTGACATTTCTTATTCCAAAATGCGAAGAAAGTACTGCGAATATGTCCCGACGGAAATCTTGCCAAGTGTATGTTGCACTTCCAGAGTTGGATAACCGGTAAAGAATTTGCTCATTGCTACTCAATAAACTTAAGTCAGGTAGAAATGTCGATTCAAGCTCTACCACTACATCGACGTCACTATCGCCACGAATGTTAGTAGAGTTCTTATAGGATCCCTGTAAGTAAATAGAATATTTTATGTCTGATCTCCAATTCTGTGAATCTATCGCATTTCTAATTGATTCGTGTGTTCTTTTTGCCGTTTCTTGGGCGCCTGGATTACTCCAAGTTATAAATTGGCTTTCGGATACCATAGTTGCATTTGTTCTCCTGGGGAAAAGACTAGGAACTGCACTGTTTTTAAGAAAACCATTGTTCATTCGAACCTCGGAAATTTAAATTTCAGCCTGTTACAGTTTTCAAGCACCGTTCTTGATGCAGATTAAACCCATCAAGAATCCAAAACCAATCACTTCACCAATTCCATCAACTTCCCATAGCTATCGACGACGTCGTATTTCACTTGATCAGAAGTTATTTTCTTAAAAAATTTTCGCGCACAATCAATTTTGCATTCTTCAATTTTTCGTAAATCCATCGACGACATCGATCCCTTGGTTTCGGCAATGAAATAGATGTGCTTCACGACACCTTCTTGGAAAGCGATTGCCCAATCTGGATTGTAATCACCAACCGGCGTCGGAATAAAAAAACCTCGTGGCAGCTTAGCGTAAACGACAACCTCGACACTGGTATCGAGATCCCTGACAAAGTTTCTCTCGTTCTTGGCATCGGTAAAAACGTAATCAAAGATATGACGCTCGGCCTTGAATGCTTTGCTGAAGTCTTCCTTTTGTTTTTCCTGAGTGAAGATTGTCTCGCTGTAGGTTTCTTCGATGGTGTCGTAAGCAAGATGTTCAACTATCACCGTAGCCTTTTGTTCATTGATCAATGTTGCGGCTTTGGCGATGAAGTCTTCGGGGTTTGTTTTGTATTGAGCGAAGACGGCGTTGTTTATGCCTTGAAGAATTTTTGCGATCGTATTGCGTGTGAGCTTGGTTTCCTCGGACAGTTTTCCAATGAGATCATATTTAACGGCAGAATGTATCGAATTTTTGTGCTCATTGGTGCTGGTTTCTTGAATTATGAAACCATCCCCCTGTTTTAAAGCATCGTATGTTGCATCATCGATTTGCTCGCCACGCTGGATAGTATACTGTAGCGGGCTGACGCGCAGCTCCTTCTCTAAGGCTGTCACAGATTTATTGATTAATTCTGGCGTCTCAAAATGAACCGAATAAACTGCCTTGCGGTTGATGCGGCTCCATAGTTCTTTAAATTCTCTTTTCTCAAAGTTTGCATTGAGTGGGTTTGTTTTGTTTTTTCTGTCATCCCCAATATCGGGCATCTGGGCATCGCTAAATACACTATCGATCAATTGAATGATTTGTTCAGCATACGGTGCCATCTCAGAAGGCAATTCCGCAAGTTGTCCATTCTTTCTGGCATCGTGATAAGCTTGGCTGATGTTATCTTTTTCATCGGTGTAATCATTTTTAAGGAGATATTTATAAATTTTCTTGGCAAGCTGTTCAGTCACCACCAGATCTCCCACACTTGTTTTCATCACTTTGCCAGTGAAGTATTTTTCATCGGCGACTCTAGGTCTTGATGACAATGATTCGCTGATATCTCGCTGGAGGGCTGTCACAAAATCTTTGTAGGACTCACTGGCAACAACAGTGAGCACGTTAATTTGATGGACCGTAGCCGTATTATCCATGCGGTCACCCATCTGGTTCACGCAGAGACGAAGGCCACGACCAACTTCTTGACGACGTGAAATCGTGTTATTGCTATGCTTGAGCGTGCAAATGACAAAAACATTGGGATTGTCCCAACCTTCACGCAGAGCGGAATGTGAAAAAATAAATCGTGTTGGCTCGGCAAAAGAGAGTAATTTTTCTTTGTCTTTTAAAATCAAATCATAGGCGTCGACGTCGTCTGTCTCAGTGGATTTTTTCCCTGTCGCTGGATCAATGAGTCGATTGGTTTTCTTGTCGATGGAAAAATATCCGTTATGCGTTTTTGAGGCATCAATTTCTTTGAGATACTTGTTATGAGCTGTGTCTTCTAGGGTTAAGACTTCATTCAGACGCTGATTGTATTCTTCCTCGAATATTTTTGCGTATTCGCCCCGGGTATCATCAAGATTTTCGTAGGTACGATATTTTGCCACTTCATCAATAAAGAAAAGTGAAAGAACCTTGATGCCTTGGTTAAAGAGTAATTGCTCTTTTTCAAAATGGGCTTTGATGGCCTCGCGTATTTGAATGCGCCGTAGTGCGCTCTCGTTCACATCACCAATAGCTTCACCAGCCTGCAGTACGACATCAGTATTGGTAAAACTGACGGTGTCTTTGTTTGCATCGATATCAGCAATCACAAAGCCTTTGTACTGATCCAAACCTTCTGACAAATCGAAAAGATTATCGCCTTTGCCTAGCTTGCGCAAAACGCGTTTAATTCCTTTATTCTGTTTGATCTCAAATTCAATGCGGGCGATCGGTGGCTTGCTCGCTGACACTTCAATGCCTTCCAGGTACAAATACGCATTGGTTCCACTGAGCCCCTTTACCGAAATGCCACGCACGGAGATTTTCTTAACAAGTTTTTGATTGTAGGCGTCGAGTGCATCAAGGCGGTGAATCCTGTTGTGTTGAGTTTTGTGTGTCGCAGAGTAACGCAAAACCATTAGCGGATTAAATTCTTTCAATGAGTCAAGAGTCTTTGACCCTTCCATTTTTTGAGGTTCATCGAGAATGAGAATTGGTCGATTGCTTTTGATCACGTCGATAGGACGGCGTGATTGAAATTCATCCAGCTCTTCATAAATACGACGTGCATCCTTCCCAGTGGCATTAAAGGCCTGCACATTGATGACCATGACGTTGATGCCAGAATCAGAGGAAAAACTTTCTAGCTTTGGAAGGTCTCTCGAGTTGTAGATAAAAAAACGCACTTTTTTGCCGTAGATTTCCAAAAAATGCTCGGCGGTAATTTCAAAAGATTTAAAAACGCCTTCGCGGATAGCTATGCTGGGGACAACAACAATGAATTTACTCCAGCCATACCGCTTATTAAGTTCGAACATCGATTTGATGTAGCAATAGGTCTTACCAGTACCCGTTTCCATCTCAATATCCAGATTTACCTTACAGATTTTGGTTTGAGACAGGCTGGATGAAAGCGGCAAGTTTTGACTACGCTGAACGGTTTGGATGTTTTCCAATAATCGTGCCGGTAACAAGGCTAGATCCGCATTTTTGAAGCCTGTTTCATCAAGTTTATACTGGTAGACACCTTTGTCTACGCCTGGATCAATACGGTACTGAATCCCTGAAGTGTTGAGTTGACCGGCAAAACAATTCACGACTGCCTCAACAGCGTTGGTTTGATACTTCTGGGTTTTAAATTTCAGCTTCATTCAGAGTTTCCTTAAATCGATTTTACATCCGTGCCTGGAGACATGAGTTTAAATATCTGATCAACATTGATTTTGACGCTGTCAGATTCAAAGCCGTCATCACGGAACACCACACGAAGCGGCTTGCGGCTTGCGAGTTGCTTTACAAAATCTTCGTTGATGCCTTTTTCAAAACAGGCCGCCAGCGCGTTGCCGTCAATAAAGAAGACAGATTTGCCAGCAATGGATTCCTTGGTGATTGGAAGAGATAAATCGACACCCCAGTCGAGAAGAACTTGGAACAACAAATCCTCCGGTGTTCTGTCGGTACGGATGTTGCTGACAAGACTACCAAGCAAGCCCTGCGTGACCGCATCGGGATTATAATAAACATCATTGAAGTTTGATGTGTCAATTTTTAGGACGCGGAAGCCGATATCTAGGTCTAGTGCTGTTGTGGCATTGTCGTCTTTGATTTTTTTGCCTGCACGACGAATGCGTTCTTTGCCAATTTCGGCTATAGTTTTGTAGCCCGCTTTTAAGGCTTCACTCTCTTCGGCACAAAGTGCGGCCAATTGAACCATGATAAACTTCCGTTGCCCGCCATCCTGAGCATTAAGAGCTATAATGGCATGTGCTGTCGTGGCGGAACCTGAAAAAAAATCTAGAACAATGTCATTTTTGGAGGTTCCAATGTCTGCAAGGAGCTTGAGCAATTCTGTTGATTTTGGAAAATCCATGACAGCTGATCCAGCAAAAAGATCCTTGATTGTTTTACGGCCATAGTCATTGGATAATTCTTTGTCAAACCACAGAGATTTCACAAGTGTTGTTGCCAGCTCTCCACCATCACCAACTAAATAATCCTTTCTGAAAATCCGCCACTCGTTCCCCGATTTTTCAGCAATAAGTAGTTCGTTGTCTTTTACGACTTTTTCTTTTCCCCAAGTCCAACATGTTTTTATACCATCGGGTGTGTCAGGCCAAACCTCATCTGTATAAATATTATTCGCAACAGTGGAAACACTGCCATCGGTAGGATTTACATATATTGGGTAGTAAAGTTTAGGCCGCGTTGTAGGGTTAAAAGCCTGATTTCTGTTTCTAAGACCAAGAAGTCGATATTTGCTTTCGGCATCACCACGGTTATATTCTTCAAGCATGCGGCCTTCTTTTTCAATGCCATACATTGTATGGGCATTATCACAATTCTTCCCAAAAATAAGAATCGACTCATGGGTTTTTGCAACAAATTGATCTAAATGCCTGCCTCTTGGATTGATTTGAACAGCAAGTTGCGCGATAAAGTTTTTTTCACCAAATATTTCATCGCACATCATTTTTAGATTTGAGGATTCATTGTCATCTATCGAGATAAAGACTACGCCATTGTCACTAAGAAGATTTCGGGCCAGCCTTAGCCTTGAATACATCATAGTGAGCCAATCCGAATGAAACCGCCCATTCGATTCGGTGTTGGCAATCAAGCGATTCCCAGATTGATCCTTTTGATTTGAACGTTCAAAATAAGACTCTATATCCTCGGAAAAATCATCATCATAAATAAAATCGTTCCCCGTATTGTACGGCGGATCAATGTAAATCATTTTTACTTTATTGAGATAGGTTTCCTGAAGCAGCTTTAACGCATCCAAATTGTCACCCTCGATAAAAATATTTTTTGTTGTGTCGAAGTCGACACTCTCCTCGCGGCAGGGGCGGAGTGTTTTGGCGATTGGTGCATTGGCAGTGAGTAGTGCTTCGCGCTTACCTGGCCAATTCAATTGGTAGCGTTCTTGTGGCCCTTCAATGATACTATTTGAAAGCTCCTGCCTGAGCTGATCGAAGTCGATTGATAATTTTATTTCACCTTTTTCATTTTGTGATTCAGTGACGCAATTTGGAAAGAGCGACGAAATTTTTGCGATGTTCTCGTCGGTTAGGTTGGGTGTATGTAGTTTAAGTTTTTCCATAATCATTCCTTTTGCCTATGCTGACAGGCTATCCAATTCATTTTTCAACGCTCGAATTTGTGCATTAAGCTCAACCTTACGATTAAACTGTTTTTCTTTTTGCAAACGAGCTTTAATTTTTTTGCATTCTTTCTCTTTGCTCTGAATCTGGACGATTCTGGCTACATGATCTTTGAGTGCTTCACCGTTGCGTGCAGGGATTGGTATGCATTGACGCAGCATTTGAGTGTAGAGTCCTGCAAGATCAAGCGCTACAGGTAGCCCAGAACGCTCAGAATCAATTGATTGCCACGATGTTTCAAAATAAGCATCGATAACCCATTTTGTAGAATCTGCATCGCTGGGTCGTTTGTAAGCAGTTATAACTTTGATCTTATTCCCAAAAATGATTTGGTAAAAGATAGGAAATGGGATGGCCTCGTCGATACATCGCAAAACATCTTCGCTGGGGTCGTTTATTTTTACTGTAATAGAAAAAATCTGGATCTCCGGCACACCTGGCCTTGATGGTAAATTAATTGTTTCAGGAGAGAGTTTATACTGCCAAGTGATCTGCTGAATTTGAGAAACAAAAAGATCACGGACTCGGTTGCTTGGTTTCGCATGCTCGTAGATTTTATTTTTAGGCAAGATGCGGTTAAACGCTGCCTTTGCAGGATAAGAAAATAGACCTTGGCTCATGCAACCTCCTGAATCACGAGGAAGGCCACAAGCTCAAAATCATCAAGTCCAGAAATAGTGTTGACCAATGCCGTTGTTTTGCCGCCGGTAAAAAGGCTATCAAGATCTTTGTCTTCTTTTAAATCGATCATCGAACGAATCGCCATACCAAGTAAATCCGAATAGGGTTTCATTTTTCGACCATCATCAGTTGCCTGATTGAAAAGGTGATACACTTCTGGAATTGGCTGACTGTACCCCTTAGAAGCCGATCTTGCCAGATCGAGGAGCTTTTTGACTTCAGTGTGGTTAGTAATAATTTCGCCGTCGCTGGCAATATAAACCAAGTAGTAAGGATGCAGACGATTGTGTTGATTGACGTTCACACTGTGGTTGCGATTTTTGAGAGTAAAAATCACACCAGGTTTAAGCCCTCGCTCTGCATTCGCTGGTGCCACTGCATGTATGCCGTTTGGTAAGGTTGAAAGGTCGTCGTTGGCTTTCACGTAGTTTAATAAATCCATTCGGAAATCATTAAGGCCAAGGTCAGTAATGGAGACGCCAGTTTTAAGATCCTCCATCTCGATCACTTCTTCTTGTAAGCGACGCAGTTGTTCTTTGCGGTAAGAAATATCATTGGCTTTCGCATTCAAGATATTGTCGTCACCAGTGGCTGTCACATCAGCCAGTATCATTCGGTTTTCGACGCGTTCTTTGAGATTGATGTAATCGTCGAGGGTAATATCAGGCCAATAATTCACCAATTGAATGCTGGTGTTTGGCGAGCCAATACGATCGATGCGTCCGAAACGTTGAATGATGCGGACGGGATTCCAATGAATATCATAGTTGATCACGCAATCGCAGTCCTGGAGATTTTGCCCTTCGGAGATGCAGTCTGTCCCGATGAGAATATCAATCTCTTCTTGTTCATTTGGTAGGATACTTGCTTTCTCCTTTGACCGAGGAGAAAAAAGAGTGAGCAAGGATTGAAAGTCATAATTTTTTTGTAATGTTGATTTAGGCGTATCAGAGCCTGTGACTTTTCCAGTATGAAGCTTGTGATTTTGTAAAAAAACTGGAGCGAGATTTTCGTAAAGATAATTCGCGGTATCAGCAAATGCTGTAAAAATAAGAACTTTTCTGTTGCCTTTGTTAATAGGCGCAGCAATTTTGTTTTCGATTTGAGATTTTAGGTGCTGAAGTTTGAAGTCGTCTGCTGGCGTGATTTTGCTCATCTCCGATAACAGCGCCTTGATAACATCAAGGTCGACTTGCAAGTCATGCTCCCACGATGGCAAATCCATATCGGAGAGCTTGATTTGCACTTTGCCTCCGATTTTTATGTCGTCAGGATCAGGAAATTCATCTTCATCAGGTTCTGCATTTTCATAAGCTGAAGCCAAATCGGCAAAGCTCACATCGCTGCCGTTCTTTTTAAATGTTTCGATTTTAGACAGTGTAGCGAGATGCTTTTCTGACAAACGTTGTAAAGTGAGACGAAACGATTCAACCGAGCTCTCAAGTCGCTTCAGCAAATTTACCGTCATGAGTGCTTGAAGATTTCTTTCGCGATCAGCCTGTCGGAACTTACTTTTACCACCTTGGACTTCGGTGTCATAAATGGCCTCATATTTAGCAAGGCGACTCGACAGGATATAACTCACAGGGGCAAATACAGCTAACTTGAGTAAAGTGAGCTGGCTGATGATATCGTTGAATCCAACAACGTCAGTACGGTTGGTTAGCTTGCAATGAAACGACAACGGCTTGCGTCGTTCTGGAAATTTACCAATGTCCTTGGTGTCATAAAATGTTTCGATATGCCTACGTGAACGTGCAATGGTAACGCTATCCAGGAGTTCAAAAAAATCAAAATCAAGAGATTTGAGAATAGCTGTTGCTGTGCGTTCTTCTGGTGGCAAGTTGGTCCAATTATTAAAAGCGGCTTGTGCTTTACGAAATATCTCCTCAATATTTTTCTTTGAGCGAAGTTTTTTGCTCAAGTTTTCAGAATCACCTTCGTAAGCTAACGCGAGTTGATTACGCAGATCATTGAAGCGATTATTTACTGGCGTGGCAGAGAGCATCAAAACTTTGGTTTTAACACCTTCCTTGATGACGGCATTCATCAACTTTTGGTAGCGTGTTTCTTTGTCTTTAAAAGCATCATTGTTCCGAAAGTTATGGGACTCATCAATAACGACGAGATCATAATTGCCCCAGTTGATACGATTCAAAGGTGTACCAAAAGATTCACCGCTCGTGCGCTGCAGGTCTGTATGACAGAGCACATCGTAATTGAATCGGTCTTTGGAAAAAATATTGGTCTTAAGATTGCGATTGTAGTTCAGCCAGTTGTCGGCAAGCTTCTTGGGGCAGAGCACGAGGACGGAACGATTTCGCAATTCGTAATATTTAACAACAGCAAGAGCAGTGAAAGTTTTGCCTAGGCCAACGCTGTCCGCAAGAATACATCCACTATACGTTTCAAGTTTGTTGATAATCCCAGTAGCAGCATCTTTTTGAAAATTGAAAAGCTTCTGCCAAATCAAACTATCCTGATAGCCCGTACGATCATTTGGCAAAACATCTTCATTAAGGTCTGCAAGGAACTCATTGAAGATGTTGTAGAGCATGAGGAAATAAATTTTTTCAGGGGAGTTCTCTTGATAAACCGACGCGATGTGATCACAAAGTCGTGATGTGACATCTTCCAATTTCTCGGCATCATTCCAAATCTGATTAAACAGGTTCAAGTATGTTTTGGTGATAGATGGCTCGTCCATTTTATTGACAAGATTCGAAACGGCATCACCTTGCTGGTATCCAAGATCAACTGCCGTGAACCCGTGTAGTGGGAGATAAACAGTATCGGATTTGTCTTGAATACCTGCAAATTGCTGCATGGGAGCTTTGCTACGATTTGAGCGAAAGACGGCTTTGCGTCGCATCCAATCGGCACATTCCTTGGCAATCGCTTTTTGAGTCAGTTTATTTTTGAGTTGGATTTCAAATTCGCTACCGTAAAAACTTTTTTCACGTTCTTGTTTTGGAATGTGAAACTCACGACTTACTTTCTGAATTTTGTCAGTCACTTCATCGGGAACAAAGGTAGGCGACGTAAAAATAAACTCGAGGGATTCAATGCTTTCAAATTCTTTTCGGAGCGCTTCATAAGCATAAATGGAAAAACAAGACGCAGCAATTTTGAGCTTTGATCCTGGTGCGATGGTTTTTTTAAAATCGTCACCTAACAGGTGATTGATGTTGTCGATAATTTCCATTTTAACTCTGTTTCTCCATCAACCTCGGCATCCGGTCATGTCCTAATCTTAATTACCTATAATATTACCCATTTAAATTACTATTACCTACTTTGTCCATTTCCCCACCCATTTCCACCGGCTGCCATGCAAATCGGTTACAAATAGGATTTTCATATTTCCAGTTTCTTTTTCAATTTCTCCAAAGCAACCTCACGTTTTTTCTTTTCCATTTTTCTCACATTCATAAGCTTCCATTGAATCGCCGGTAAATTCTCAATGCCTTCAATCCCCAATAAATCCCAGCGTGGCTCTCCTTCTTTGATCGAAAGAAGAAATTGTTTCTCTGAAGGAGAAAAATCCTTCTTAAAGCTAGAAATCACAACTTCTCTTGCTTCGATCAAATCCTCATATCGCACCGGTATGGCAGTCATGCCGGAGAATTCCTTCTCATAGATAGAGCGAATGTCTTGTCGATTTGGATCAATCAATTCATGGATCGGTCGATCGTGGCTGGCCAGATAAACCACGAAGGCCTTGCGGATTTCGTCGGTGATACCTTCATTTTCCAGGAGGAGCTTGACGTCAAAGAGGTCGCGGGGGTGTTGGCGATCCAAGGTGGCGCAGAGTTTGCCGCCGAAGAGGTCTGCCAGGGAAAGAGCCGTGACGGAAACGGAAAGCTCAAAGAGCCTTTCAGCTTTTGGTGTAAGATAGCGTTCCTCGCACGGGTAGACTGTTCCTCGGATCACTTCATTGGGTTCAATCTTGATCTGGACGCCCTGATAACTGACGAATAATTTCGAAATGCGCTTTGTTCCCGCAGCGTGGCCTTCTTGAATTCTCGTGCCAGGCATGGATTTCTTGATCGACTGGGAGATTCTTTTGAGGGCTTCGTGAATATTTTTTAACGAAACATCACGAGACTCGATGGGAAGATAAGTCAGGTCGATATCGACGGACAGCCGAGGCATGTCGCGCAAGAAAAGGTTGATTGCCGTTCCTCCTTTGAGCCCAAAGCACTTTTCAGCGGTTACATAAGGCAGAACTCTGACCATCAACTCAGCCTGTTTATAGAAAGGACTTTTTTTCATTTCGGCACCGAGATTTGATACTTGGAATCAAAACGTCCGCCCTTGACCAAGGATCGTTTTCCCTTTCCTAAGTTTACCCTCGCTGTATTGATTTTTTTAACCCACGGCAGATTCTGCTTCTCGGCAAGGTAGAGAAAAAGTCTCTTAACCTTGATCGAGCGACATTGTTCCAAAAGGATTTGAACAAGCTGAGGCCTTAATGTGTTCAACCCTTCCATCACAAGATTCGCCTCTTCAAAAGATTCTTCTTGGGGGACAAGATAGAGCATCTCTAAGATGGCCCTCTCCGGGGAAGAAAGCGTGATTTCAAAAGTGCCCATGCTTTTCTTAGTCAGTCCAGCAGGCTTTTTACCTGAAAAGAGGTTCGCCATCACGTAATGCAAATCAACTTTTTCTCGAAATGCATCAAACCACAACGGCAGCTTCTTTCCTGGCTCTCCAAATAAAAAGACAGAGGGCTTCCCCCCAAGCTGAAGAAAATGTCCATACCCCTGCATTTGAAGAGCCGTCTTGCCACCGACATAAACGGGCAGCTTCAACTGCTCCTGCACCGCAAAGACAGCCCCTTCCCACTCCACGGTGTCACCGCTCCGTATAAAGGCCCCATGACCTAAGCGGTCGATCCAATTGCTTTTTCGGTAACATTGAGCCAGTTGCCGGTAGACTCCTTGCTCTTCAAACCAGTGAGCGGTTCCCACCGTTCCGGCAGGCCAAACCTTTAATAAATGGTTTATTTTGTTTCCTTTAAGTCCATTCATAATTTCCAATATAGAATAAAAATGAACTATTAGCAAGCTTGAGTTTATTTTATGTCATATTAGACATATTATAATAGCTATTTAAGAATAAAATTAAACTAACGGTTGCCATCCCGTGATGAGGCAAGCTCCACCTGAGCATCATCGGCAAAGGGAAGTTCTAAGCCACTATTTTTCATATATTCCAAAATATGCTTTTATTGCAAATAATGGCAATGAACATGGTCTAAGCCGCCATCCTCTCTACAATTTTTAGGAGGTCAAATCCCTCTGGACTGGTCAAAAAAGTTCGATAATTGTCTATCGTCGGGAGCATTTGAAAATAAGGCTGTGTAGATGAAGAGTTGGGGTGTGCTACCTTGAAACATTTTTTGCTTTTCTAGGCAGGAACTGGAAAGAGATTGTTGCGACTGCCACGCTCTGGGTTGCAATAACAACGCTTTACCTTACCCAGTGGAAGCCGTTTACTCCGCGCATCTATAGTACAGGCCGATATATACTTTCGATCAACACCTTCAACTACAAGCAAATATCAATAAGTCTCTACCTTAACTTCGCAAATGATGGCGCTAAAAATGGAATCATCGAAGATCTTTATATTAAAGTTTATAGCTCCGCACTCACGAAATACCTTGTTCCACAAAAAGTTCTTTTGGAAAATGAGCTGAATTTATTGAACGATCCAAACAGATCAGAAAAGTCAGAACCTTTTTCTGCTTTTGAAGTTGCTGGCAAGAGCCTCGTTTCAAAGATCATTACTTTTGTCCTCTACGAACAAAATCCTTTCATCTTTCCTGCGGGAGATTATCAAGTGGATGTCTACTCAAAAACCTCAAAGGAGGATCACTACAATAAGTTCGATCGCATTGAGATTGGAATTGATTCCGACGACGTAGATGCGGTCACAATTAAGGCAGTGGTTCCACCGGGGGGATCTCTTCGAACAATGCAGCCATCACGAACAAAATCCATTAAATCTTTGGAAAAATTTTATTTGAGTTTGGGGGGCCTAAATAAGCCTTGAATGTCAACATGCCTCACATCAACAAGAAAAACTTAAGTGGCAGGTAAACAATTTTATCTTCTAGAAAGTGAGTCAGTTTTCCGTCACCGATAACAACGCCATAGTCACACTGCATTCTTTCCATTGTTTTTTTCACCTGAGTCCGATCCTTTTCCCCGATACCGATCTCGATCGCGATCTGTTTTTTGTTTACAATTTGCAGAATAAAATCGGCCCCACCTTGAACTCCGTCGTAAGAAATGGCTCCTGCCCCTGAGCTAATAAACTCCCGGCTGAAATGCATCGCAGCGGCATCTTCCAAAAGCCTCCCCATTCGTGTGTGAAACGTGGCCTCTTTTCCGACAATGCCCAAAAGGGCCATCCGGATAGCGGGAGACATGAAAAGATATTTGGAAGGTTTGGTCAGTTTGCTTTTGTGTGAACCGTGCGGCAAAACCCGGATCAATAACTCCGCCTGTTCCAATACAGAAAGAACCCTCTGTACTGTGATACTGCTTTCAATGCCGGTAAGTGCCGGAAGTTTGGCGACACTCACAACATCACCGGCATCGGAAAGTAGAAAGAGCAGCCGCTTGATGGCTTGCAGTGTTTGGGGGTCGAAGGATTTTAAATTTTCAATATCCTTTTGAATGATCTTGTCGAGAAGACTGCTGATGGTTTCGTACACTTGAGTCGGATTGGTGAATTGAAGGGCAAAAGGCAAGGTGCCGAGCGTGAGATATTGTTGAATTTCCAGTTTGTCCACCCGGCTCCAGTATTGCAGGATTTCTTTTTCCAGTTGAGACAGGTTTTGATAAACCTCACGCGAATTGGATGCAAAATAGACGGCTTGTTTGATCTGACTTTTGAGTCCCTTGGCGGGAAAAATTCCCTGACGAAGCATCTGAAATTCAGGAAAACTCAAGGGATACAATTTTTCCACGATGACCCGTCGATAGACATCCGGGTTTGTTTGCAGCGATACGGCAGATGATCCCGTGCAGAAAATAAATACCTGTTTGGTCCGGTCATAAAGTGATTTTAAGGCAAGCCCCCACTTCGGGTCGTATTGGACCTCGTCAATAAAGAGGAAGATCGGTTTTTTCGACCGCTCAAAGCTCTCGCCCAATATGGTTTCATAGGCTTCAAGAATTTCTACAAGATTGGAATTGATCAGCCCTGTTGCCTCATCGAGGGAGACATACAAGGTGCGCAAGGCATCAAAACGAGGTTGGAGTTTCAAAAAAAGTTGGGACAGGACGGTTGTCTTGCCGACACCCCGAAGGCCCGGCACAATGATCCAACGTTGCTCTGTCTTACCGGAAAGAAAGTCTTCCAGATGCTTTTCGAGCTTTTTGTAAATATGCCTCTGGGGGTAAGTTTTCCCAGCAGAATCAGTAATATGGCCTTTTAGGCGGTGAGGCGCCTGCGCTATTTGGCCTTGGACATAATTGAGAACAGCCTCTTTCATATATCATAATATATAAGAAACTTAATTTTATTCAATATCAAAATATGTAATACTATGATTATTTTTTGATTTCAGGTACTTGACTCATGTTTGCCTTACCGATGAGAACAGAGCCGTCTCAAGACGGCTTGTTCGCGACGGGTATCCGGCACCGATTGGTGGATGCCTTAGTACCTTCTTTAACTTTTTTTCTCTTGATCGAGCTTCTATTCGATCACCAACCAATTCCTTTTCTTTTGTGCGCATGCAAGAAAGCTTGGGGATATTGTGTTTTACTATTACAAATCCTCAAAGTTAGTTAATGTAGTGAACAACGTCCCCTACGGACAAGGGCCTTCTTTTAAAATCAAAAAAGTAGAAAAAGTTTTGGAAGAAAACTCACCAGAGGGTAGTGGGCCAATTTAAAGAGGTCATGAAGTGAAATTAAACTAGGCTGCTTCCTTCATTGGGAAATCTGGAAACATCAATGTGGCGGGATGCACGCCAAACGCTTTAGCCAACGCAATGGCTCGTTGTTTCCCCAAATCCATATGCCCATTCTCAAGACGACTGATATTGGTGGCCGCGATACCCGAATGACGAGCTAAGTCTTCCTGAGTCCAACCTTTGAGCTCCCGCAACATAGAGATAGTTTCCCCAACACTCAGGGATGTATGTTTTTTTTCCGGCGCATATTTTTTTGAAGCCATAAAACCTCCTTAATTAATACTGATGCGGGTTAACATCTTCCACTCGCACTAAATTCTCTTTTTCAAAAACCTCATAAATAACTCGAAATTGAAGATTAAACCGAGATGACCTAAATCCTTTCCATTCTCCCTTCAGAGCCTCATCATGGAAGCCTCGGAAATCGCGCAACGTGTAAGGGCCATTATACCGTACGATCGACTTCCAAAGTTCATACTTTTTTAAAATCTGATGTGGAAATCTTACCCATTTCTTTTCCAATTGCCGATGCTCTTCAATAGACCACATTATCGATTATGATAAGTTATTAGAAGTAATAAGTCAATAGGTTGTGAACGCCGGGATGCTTGCACCTCATCATCCCACTTCCATCGGTAAACTCTCATCCATCGACCATTCCAGTAAATAGGCTACTTTATTTTCCCCAAAAGAATATCTCGAAACATCACAAAGTCTCCCAAGAGACTATAAAAGGGATATTGAAATGTGGCAGGACGATTTTTTTCGAAGAAAAAATGGCCAACCCAAGCAAAGGAATAACCAACAACAGGGAGTAACAAAAACAGAATCCATTTTCGTGTCACAAATGTGAGAATTAAAACTAAGAGAGCCAGAGTGACTCCCAAAAAATGGAGCTTCCGTGTCATGGGATGAGAGTGTTCCGAAAGGTAATAAGGATAAAACTCTTTGAAACTTGAGAAGTGTTGAGAAGTCATAATGATTTCAATTATACAATTGTCTCTAAAATCAATTCTCTTGGCTGCACTTTTTTAGAACCTACGGTATAAGCCCCTAAGAGAGTTCTTTTTGCCTCTTTCAACCTGGCGTCGTCATTCACATACAGTCTTGCCAAAGGTTCATTCTGTGCCACTGAATCCCCTACGAATTTGAAAACTTCAATTCCTACTGCCGGGTCAACTCTTGCGTCCACTGTTTCACGACCGGCGCCCAAATAAACGGAGGCCAGGCCAATGTCTGTAGCATTTATTGCGCTGACGTATCCAGATTGTGTGGCCAATACATCAATAGTTCTTAAAGCTCGGGGGAGTCGACTGGGATCATCGATGAAGGCAACGTCTCCTCCTTGGGCTTCTACCATGTCACGGAATACTTTTAAGGCCGCCCCGGAGGCCAATCTTGTTCCCAGATCATTTCTTGCGTCCTTCATCTGGTCAAAGGTGTATATTCCTCCATGGACTAGGAGATGTGCAGCGAGTTCTACAGAGACACTGATAAAATTTTCATACCGGTTGGTGACTCCACTTAACACGTCTATTGCTTGTTTAATCTCCAGTGCATTGCCCACATAGGGTCCCAAGGGCTGATCCATACTTGTAATAACTGAAGATGCTCTTCGTCCCGACTGTTTACCAATAGAGACCATTGTTTCTGCAAGTTTCTTTGCTTCGTCCAGTTGGCTCATAAAAGCACCGGATCCTGTTGTGACATTCATCACCAGGCCACTTGCCCCTTCGGCAAGTTTTTTGCTCATGATGCTTGCGGCGATGAGAGGAATACTATCCACCGTCTCAGTGACATCCCTTAATCCATAAAATATCTTGTCTGCGGGGGCAATCTCCGATGTCTGTCCAAATATCGCGATTCCAACCTTATTAAGTAATTCTACCACTTCCTCTTCAGCAAGACTTGTTCTGAATCCAAGAATGGCTTCTAACTTATCAAGAGTCCCCCCGGTATGGCCCAAACCACGGCCGGACATCATGGGCACTCTCAGACCATAAGTGGCCACCAAGGGCGCCACAATAAAACTCGTGCCGTCACTTATTCCGCCCGTACTATGTTTATCAACCGTCACACCACGAACTCCAGATAGATCAAGACATCTTCCAGAGTTTGTCATGGCTTGCGTGAGAAATGCTGTTTCTCGATCCGACATGCCCCCCATTCTGACAGCCATCAAAAAAGCCGCTGCCTGATAATTAGGAATGCTCCCATCAACAACCCCTCGCACAAAATAATCCACATGAGCTTTGGTCAGTTCTTGTCCCCTCTTGACGGCATCCAGGACGCCTCGCGCGGTGACAGGATTTTGAGTGATGGGATTTCCCATGGGCATGATAGTCATATTTAAATCCTCCAGTGAGGTTTATATCGAGGCATGTCGAGGGAAGTTGCTAACTTTATGTGATCGTCAGTTGAAACGTATCCAAAATCAGAAATAATCACTCATTCTCCCGTCGTGCCGAAACTTCGCTCCCATCTTCTGAATAGGAAATCGTGACAATAATAGGCTGACAGCAGACATGGCAGTCTTCCACATATTCCATCACCTCATCCGATGGCTCAGGTTCCACGACCAATGGCTCACCACAATAAGGACAGGAAATAGAAACAGTTTCGTTCATAAGTAAGGTATAAAATATTTGAAGCTTAAATATAATCAGGTTTCCGATTGACCGCTAGCTTAAAACAAGCTCTTTCCTAAGAAAAAAGAATGAGACTCATCAAAGCCAAGTCTTTACTGTAGTCTCAACAGAAGACTTGTGCGTATAAAAAGGATAATGCATTTTGATCCCTACAATCTGTGGCTCGGTTTTGTTTTTGGTCTGGTAGGCTTTGTAGCCTGGCGGCACGGGCGGAATACACAAAGCGGTCGTCACATGCTGTTGGCTGTTGTTCTCATGGTTTTTAGTTATTTCACGCCGAATGTTTGGAGTACTCTGGTTGTTGGAGGTATTCTCACTTTTTTTCTTTTTTGGCCCTAGGGTTCTCATCAAACACTTATGTCTCTGCTCATTGGCGTTCACGATATTTCAAAATCATTTGGCTCAAAACTTCTCTTCAAAAATTTAAATTTTGGAATTGAAAGCGGCGAGCGTATTGGGCTGATTGGTCCCAACGGAGCTGGTAAGACCACTCTTCTTAAAATTCTTTCTGCGCAGATGTCGTCGGATGAAGGAACTCTCTCTTATCAAAGAGGGATTCGCATGGGGTTTTTGGAACAAGTCCCTCTTTTCTCTGAAGAGGCCACTGTCCAAGAGACCATCTTGGAGGCTCTTGTGGAAGCCAAGGGGTTTTCTGAAGATTGGGAGCTAGAGGCGTTAGCGGATAAATACATGGTGAGATTGGGGCTTGATCCGCATGTCCCCATTTCAAAATTATCAGGGGGTTGGAAAAAGAGAGTGGCTTTAGCACGCGAGCTTGTCAAACAGCCCGACCTTCTTTTTTTAGATGAACCAACCAATCATTTGGATGTGGAAAGTATTTTATGGCTTGAAAAATTTTTGGCCAACGCTTCTTTTGCAACGTTGACCGTCACGCATGATCGGCTTTTTCTTCAAAGAATTTCAAACCGAATTTTAGAATTGGATCGAAGAAATGTCGGTGGCATTTTAAGTGTTCAGGGAAGCTATGCCGATTACCTGACGGTGAAAGATCAATTGATGAACGCTCAGGAGAGGCGCGAGATTATTTTAAAAAATTCGCTCCGACGAGAAACCGAATGGCTTCGTCGTGGTCCTAAGGCTCGTACCACGAAACAACAGGCGCGTATTCAAAGGGCGGGCGAATTGAAGGAAACGGTTGAGGAAATTTCATCCAGGAATCAAGTGCGCACGGTGAACATGGATTTTCAAAAAAGTTCCCTTCCTAAAAGATTGTTAGAGGCCAAGGGAATTTCAAAATCCTATGGAAGTCAGCCGCTCTTTTCAAACTTGGATCTTCTTTTATCTCCAGGAACGAGGGTTGGGCTTTTGGGAGCCAATGGTGCTGGAAAATCGACACTCATTCGCGTGCTTTTAGGAGAAGAACTTCCAGACCATGGTGTCATGCATCGGGCGGATCAACTGACTGTTTCTTATTTTGAACAAAATCGAGAAACTTTGGACAAGCAAATCAGTCTCGTCAGGACCTTGTGTCCTCATGGGGATCATGTGGAGTATCGCGGACAAATGATTCATATCAAAAGTTATTTGGATCGTTTTCTTTTCACTTCCCTGCAAATGGATTTGGCTGTGGGACAACTTTCCGGTGGTGAACAGAGTCGACTTTTGATTGCAAAACTGATGCTTCAACCTGCCAACCTCCTAGTTTTGGACGAGCCGACCAACGATCTGGATATGGCAACGCTCACTGTTCTCCAAGACTGTCTGACCGATTTTGAAGGTGCACTCCTTTTGGTGACTCATGATCGTTATTTTTTGGATCAAGTTGCCAATAAGATCCTTGCTTTTCCACCTCTGAAACCAACTCGATCTAAAGATTCGGGCACCCTTGTTTCTTTTGCCGACTTAAGCCAGTGGGAATCGTGGTTTGAAGAAAAGGAAAAAAATTAAAAATAGCAATCAATCGACTTTATCAACGTTGGGAAGAATTGGGTCGCGTTCTTTAGTCCAAAAGGTATTTGTAGTTATTCGCTAAAGACTTGTAAAGATGGTGAGCACCCAGGAGACGCGCTACCATCGCTGCCAAGAGGGAAGATAGCATAATAGGAAGTAACATCTGATGATTCCCAGTCATTTCAAAGATAATGACAAACGATGTGATGGGAGCCTGAATCGTTCCTGACAGGAAAGCGGCCATTCCTACCAGAGCGCAACTTGTGATAGGAACATTCATCCAATGGCCCACATCGGCACCTAAGGAAGCTCCTATGGATAAGCACGGAGCAAAAATTCCACCGGCAACTCCTGACCAATAGGTCAATAAAGTAGCCATCATTTTTGTGAGAGGGAACCACAGAGTCCATTTTCCAAATTCATTCCGTAAGAGGCTTTGGGCGGATTCGTTTCCTGGTCCTAAAACTCGGAGACCCGCAACAAAGGCGAGCCCTAATAATCCTAAGGAGAAAATAATCGGAACGGCATAACGATAGGTAGGATGTTTATGAAAACGAGCTAAAAAATTTTGTCCTTGAAGAATTGCGGATGAAAATAAGGCTCCTACGATGCCACATACAACTCCAATCAACAAGACGACAGAAAATCCAATGAAGGGAGGCTCCATGAGTTTTCCAAAATAAGTGTATTCTCCGGTCAGCGATTTTGCTGCAATTGCCGCAATAATAATGGCCATCAGGACAAAATCCTTGATACTAGAAAAATAATCAGGCGTGAGCTCTTCAATGGCAAAAGTAACTCCAGCCAGAGGTGTGTTAAAAGCTGCGGCTAATCCTGCCGCTCCACCTGCAACAATTGCAGATCGTAAGTCTAATGAGGTTCCGAACCATCGACGAAAAGAAAAAAGAACGAGTAAGAAAACACAAGTGGCTATTTGAACGGTCGGCCCTTCACGTCCTGTAGAAGCACCCGCCCAGAGTCCAAGTAGCAAAGCGACCACCTTGATCACAAGGGTTCGTGAGGACACCAACGAAATCAGGCGAGATTCCGTTTTCTCGCTCATGTGTTTTGCTGCAAAAATAGTTTGAGGAATTCCTGTACCCGCGGCAAGCGGGGCAAACCGACGAATCAATTCTACAGAGAGGAGAAATAGAAGGGGAGTTGTTATCCAACACCAAGGACCAATACTCTGAAAATCCAGACGCTTTGAAAGAGTGTATTCAAAAAGACGCATGAAAAGGACACAAGCAATACCGGTTAATGTGGCCGCGGTGAGAAAGATAAAAAGAACTGCGGATTTCCTGGCCCGATTCATTTCTTGTTTAGTTATCTCATTCAAGGAACTCTTTGCCACTTCTATTTTACTTCTCTCCTTTTTTTAGTAAGAGAGAGTCTCTATGAAAACTGCTTTTGTTGCTGGGGCTACCGGGTACACGGGTCGTGAAGTGGTGCGGTGGCTTTCAAAAGAAGGAATAAAAACGTATGCCCATGTACGTCCAGATTCGCCGCGTCTTGCAGAATGGAAACATGCTTTTCAAAAAATGGGAGCACTTGCGGATACCACATCTTGGACACTCGAAGCATTTATTCAGACGTTGCATCAACTCAAACCTGATTTTGTTTTTGCTCTCTTAGGAACTACACGTGCTCGGATGAAGCAGGGGGAAAATACCAATTATGAGTCCATTGATTATGGTCTCACGCATCTTTTGTTGGAAGCTTGTCTTCGTTTAAATCCACAACCTAAATTCATCTACCTCTCGTCAATTATAGGGGCTCGCGTCGCCCCCTCCACGGGCAAGCCCGATGGAGCCTCCCCCTCAACGCGCCTTTGGCGCTGGTTGGGGAGATTCGCCGCAGCTTTTCGTGGAGATTATTTAAAGGTACGATGGAAAATGGAGGAAGAAATTCGAAAGAGTGGTCTTCATTATGTCATTGCCCGACCTTCTTTTATCACGGGGCCAGACCGTGATGATCATCGGCCTCTGGAGCGCTACGGATCTTGGATCATCGATCAAACCTTGGGAGCTGCGGGTAAGATGGGATTTCAAAAATTAAACGAACGTTATCGTTCTACGACAAATACAATCCTCGCGAAAGCCTTGGTCACAGCCGCTTTGAATCCTGCTTTAAAGAATCAAATTTTAGAATCGGAAAAATTGAGGTAAGAAGCTTTGTGATGTCAAACTACTTTGTTTATATCCTCGAATCTTCAGATGGAAAATATTATGTGGGTTATACCACGGATCTGAAACGCAGGATGAAGCAACACAAAAATGGTACCGGTGCAAAATTTACGAGAGGATTTGGTTTTCGAAAACTGCTTTATCAGGAATCTTATGCAACCAAATCAGAAGCTTTAAAAAGGGAAGCGGAAATTAAGAGTTGGAGTCGTGATCAAAAGAGAGCTCTTTTTTCATGAAATTAAATTCAAATGAAGTTCATGTCTGGTCTATTTCCCTAAAACAAAACGACCAAGTTTTGGAGCAACTTAAGTTATTTTTATCAAAAGAAGAAAAAGGCCGTAGTGAGAAATTTCATTCCAAACAAGATCAAAAGAATTTCATCATCGCGCATGGAGCCCTGCAGGATATTTTGGGACGTTATTTGGAAGGAGTGAAACCTCCCCTTGAGTTTATCAAAAACAAACAGGGGAAACCTTCTTTAAAAGAATCATTATTGACCTTCAATCTTTCACATTCTGGAGACTTGGCTTTGGTGGCTGTAGCCCAAGGTAGGCAGATTGGAGTCGATGTGGAAAAAATACGGAAGGAGACAGATATTAAAAATATTGCGCATCGGTTCTTTTCAATCCAGGAAACAAATCAACTCACAGCTCTTCCCGCTGAGAAACAGATCGAAGCTTTTTACGCCTGTTGGACTCGCAAAGAATCTTTTATCAAAGCCAAAGGAGTTGGATTTTCACTTCCTTTGAATACCTTTGATGTCTCTGTAAATCCTGAAGGAGCCACAGAAATTTTGGTGAGCGATTCCTTAAAGTGGTCTCTTCAAGATGTGATGATTTCTCCCAAATATCGGGCTGCTGTGTGTGCAGAGGATACAGATTGGTTGTTGACACAGTGTATCTGGAAATAGAAAAGATCTCTTATGATTTTTCTTAATATTATTTTTCACCTGGACCAGCATCTTTCCACCTGGGCTCATCAGTTAGGTCCTTGGCTTTATGTGGCTCTCTTTTTAATTATTTTTTGTGAAACAGGTCTTGTCGTGACACCTTTTTTACCGGGAGATTCTCTTCTTTTTGCCATTGGTGCTCTTGCTGCTCTGCCCAGTTCTTTTTTGCAAGCGGGTTGGATACTCTGTCTCTTATGTCTCGCTGCGATTCTGGGAGACAGTGTTAATTATTCTATAGGTTATCGTGTGGGGCCCAAAGTATTTTCACGGCAGGATTCTTTTTTCTTCAAAAAAGATCATTTGTTGAAGGCTCAGGCTTTTTATGAAAAGCACGGTGGCAAGACCATTATACTGGCACGTTTCATGCCTATTATCCGTACTTTTGCTCCCTTTGTGGCGGGAATTGGAAAGATGAACTATGGGCGATTTGTTCTTTTTAATGTGACCGGAGGAATAACGTGGGTCGTCTCTTTTGTCCTGGCGGGTTACTGGTTTGGGAATCGAGAAATTATAAAACGCAATTTCCACGTCGTCATTCTTGTTATTATTTTTCTTTCCATCCTTCCGGGGATCGTCCGGTTTTTACAATCCCGTTTCGCCAAAGGGTAAAAGGTATCCTAGGGGCACCATGAAGGCACCCCTAGGGAAACGTCCCTACTGGCAAGCACCTGATTTCTGGCAAGGACAACATTTAAAACAGCTGATAATTTTAACAACACCGGCAATACCTACCAGGGAATAGACGATGCGGCTGGCCAAGGTAGCTTCTCCCAAAAGATGACCCACAAGGTTGTATTGCAGGATACCAATAAGGCCCCAATTCAGAGCACCGATGATGACCAATGCCCCTACGATTTTACAGACAGCGCAGCACTTTTTTTCTGTCATAAAATTCCTCCTTTATTAAGGGTTGTTAGAAACTTGGAACGCACTCTATAGGAAATGATTCACAACGTCACGAGAAATGAATTTTAAAAGGATCCGTTTTTGTAAAATTGGTCAAGAAGTTTATCTTTTTTGACAAAGAGATCCATGAGCCATTGAGAAAGATCCGATTCTTCTTGAGGGAGAGCGTTGATAGGAAAACGTCGCACATGAATAAAAACTTTTCGAACGTCACCACGAATCCATTGCCATAAAGTAGGCACTTCCTGAACATATCCGACCGTCATATCATAGACAGCCTGCAGATGAGGTCGCAGCGCCTGAACGGAAGCAACAAAACCTTTGGTGCGAGGAAGGAGAAGATGCTTGAGGAGGGGAAGTCCATTTTCTTGGGCATATTTTTGACTCTGAATGAGTTTTGAAGGACGAATACGCGTCCCTTCCACAAAGGAAACAAGCCAGAGAGGAATGGAGTATCGAAGAATTTTTTCAAACATCTTATGGATGTATTTTTTATCTTCGGTCCAGTTTCGTTTGATAAACAGACAGTCAAGAAAAAGCATACCCCAACCTACACCGGGAAAATATTTGATGATGTCTTTGACGAACCATTTTAAATCTCCCAAACGTCCTTTTGATTTGGCATAGGCCAGAAGAGTCGTGATGTCTGTCATACTTTGGTGATTTAAAACTACGATGGTATTTTCATTGTGAGGGATCTCGTCGCCGCTGACAATAATTTTGATTCCATAAAAATATTCTCCAGCACGAACGCACAATCCCCACCAGATATCTGCAATGATGGAATTAACCCGACGAAAAATTTTGAGAGAGAAGGGACGAATTACTAGGCTCAACATTTGAAATCCATTCGCTAAAAGAAGAGTTGAGCCTAGAAAGAGAATAGTCAAAAGGATTCGAAAGTTTTTAAACACAAAATCTCCTGACCGCTTCAAAAAAAGTTTCCAACCCCCATTGAAATCCTTCCACCGGAATTCGCTCATTATGATTATGATAAAGTTTTGAAAAGATAAGATCGGGTGGAAGCTTGATGGGAGAAAAACCGTACGTTTTGATCCCCAGTTTTTGATAACAGGTAGCATCGGTAAATCCTGCAACAAGATAGGGAATCGCTTCACTTCCCGGGTCACGTTCTTCGAGCACTTCCTTCAGAAGATAGTAAAGCGGGGTGTTAGCGGTAGTTTCCACAGGGAGAGATTGTTTTAAAACTTCGAAAGTGTAGCCGGGACCAATCAGCTTTTTGATTTCAGAGAGCAACGTTTCAGGGCTTGAGCCTGGCAGAATACGTCCGTCTACCAAGAGTGCCGCTTCCGAAGGGATGACGTTTATTTTTTTGCCGGCTTCCAGTCCTGTGGGACAAGCTGTATTGTGAAGAGTGGCGATAAAAAATCGAGCCGCTTCTTTATCGGGCAAGATTTTAAGGAAAAAATCACCGCAGGATTTAACGGTCCCTTTTAAAAAAAGAGAAGCTGGAAATGCTTTTCCACTGGCCAATGAAAGAATGAAGCTTTCCGAAACGGGATGAACATGGCGTGGTAAATAATTTTTATGAAGACGTTCCACGGCTCGGGCCAGCTTGACAATGGCACTGTCTCCATGAGGCAGGGAGCCATGGCCAGCCTCTCCTATGGCCTTGATCCGAATCCAGACAAAACCTTTTTCGGCAATTTGAATGGGATAGAAACGTTTTTTACCCGAATGAATCGTAAACCCTCCCAATTCATTAAGGGAATATTCCGCACGGATCCGGTCAGGATGTTGTTCCACTAAAAAACGAGAACCATGATCACAACCGGCCTCTTCATCGGCAACAGCCGCCCAAATCAAGTCCCGTTTTAATTTAATTCCGAGACGCTTTACCAACAGGAGAGTCATCAAACTGTAAATGGCCATGTGTTTCATATCGATGGCCCCACGTCCCCAGAGGCAGCCTTCTTCCACACGACCTTCAAATGGAGGAACTTTCCATTTTTCTATTTCCACGGGGACAACATCCAGATGAGAGGAGAGGAGGAGAGGCCCTTCGCTTCTTCCTGAAGAAAGTTTTGCGATGAGATTCGCACGTCCAGGAGCGGATTCTAAAATTTCAAAAGGGATGCCTTCCTGTTTGAGGATTTCAGAGAGGTAGTGTACGGCAATGATTTCATTTCCCGGGGGATTGACGGTATTAAGGCGCAGAAGGTTTTGGAAATGACGCAAAGCTTCTTGATGGAGGTTGTTCCAGTTCAACTGAAGAGTCATATTTTTGCTATACTTGAATGTTTTTAAAAAATGGAGGAAAAACAGCTTATGTCCCAGACCATTTTACTGATTGCCCATGGAAGCCGTGAAGAAGAAAGCAATCAGGCCTTATTTCTTTTGCTGGAAAAATTTCGGACAGAAAACCCGGATAAAAATGTTTTTGGAGCCTTTCTGGAACTTGCCTCTCCCAGTATTCCAGAAGGCATTGAACTGTGTGTTGTTTCAGGAGCTCGGGAAATTTTTGTTGTTCCCCTCATGTTGTTTCCCGGTCGACATGTTAAAAAGGATATTCCTGTTTTTATCAAAGAGGCTGAAAAAAAATATCCTGGAATCGTCTTTCATTATGGAGGACCATTTGCAGATAAATTGAGTCAAAAAGAACTTATTGATTTTTTAAAACGAAAGATCGCAACGATGAGGTAAATTTTTCAAAAAGAACCTCTTCCATTTTTTGACACACACTAAAATCATCAACACCAATCTTAGCCAGAGTTTTAGCCACTTGGGTTTCAATGTCTTGCCGATGATCTGCTTCTTCGAGGATAATATTTTTTAACTCTTCTCGAACTTTTGGGTGAGTCGTCACTGATTTGTAGAGGGGATACAAAGCCATCGCACGTCTTTCAATGGCACAGGTGACAAAAAGATAGTTTTGAAAATCATTCTCTTTTTGAGTAAGTTTTGAAACCCACTCGGAAATCTGATGGTCTAAATTTTGAAAATAGGCCACCCCTTCTTCACGACAGAGATAATCGAGGTTTTCTTTCCAAAGATTTTTTGAAAGATTTTTTAGAATATAGGCATGGCGAGTTTCGTCGCTGTGGTGTTTGAGGACATCTAAACTCGGATGTGTGTTGGCTACTGTTTTTGAAATTTTACGAGCACCCATATGTTCTAATAAAGATAACGTATTGAGCCAACGTGCTTCAAGGCGTGGATTTGCCACAATTTTTTGAAGAAGAATTTTCACGATTATTTTTTCTTTAGAGACTCTTCAAACTTGGAAAGATCAATGGCTGATTCTGTTTTTTCAAAATCCTGACGGTATTTGGGAGCTTCTTTCGAATGACCTACCCCGGTATTTTTCTGAATTTCATTCAGGTCATTCAAATAATCCTGGTCATCGTTAAATTCCTGAAGAATCCGGCTATAAATACGGGCGGCTCTTTCGGCATCACCTGCTTCGAGAGATTCTATATATAACTCCCGAAATTTTCGGCGGGAAGCATCCACTTGTCGATCTTCTAAAAGAGCCTCGGCCCAAAGTTCCACGACATCCAGATTTTTTTTCACTTTTGTTGAGGCAGCTTCCAAACGCCTTAAAGCTTTTTTAAATTCTCTTTTTTCAAAATAAATATGACAGAGCTTGATCAACATATCTGTATTATCGGGACGGTAATACAACATTTTTTCATACACTTCGATCAACCCCTCCTTGTTTTTTTTTGCAATCAGGATTTCCGCCGTGCGTTCGTATTCCTTAATAGAGGCTTCCACATTACCTTCCGCCTGCATAAGTTCTGCCATACGGATACGGCCTGTCGTATTTGCAGGATCAACGTCTAAAATCTTTTTACGAATTGCCAAAGCTTCCTTGGTCATGCCCTTGTTGTCGTAATAAGAGGCAACAATGTAATACTGGTTGATAGCGTCCGTTTCTAATCCCACACGATGGTACATTTCACCGAGCTTCTCATTGATGTCTATGGAGGTAGGGGAAAGTTTCAGAATGGTTTTGAGAACAGCAATGGCTTTGAGATGAAAATCTTCCTTGGCGTAGGTTTCTGCAACTTCACGATAAATCTTGATTGCGGAGGGAATGGATTTAATCTTGGAATAAAGATCGCCCACCTTGAGTTTGGCGCGCATATCCGATGGATCTTCGATCACAAGTTTTTCGTATTCCTTGATAGCCTTATCAATCTTGCCCGCTTGAATGAGTTTCTCTGCCTGTTCAATAATTTTTTCTTTGGACATTTTATTTGTTCTTACCTTGTTTTTTAATAAGGGCGATTGCTCCGCGTAATCCTAATAAATAACTTTCTTTGCCAAAACCAAAAATAACTCCTGCAGCTACGGGTGATAAAAAAGATTCTTTTCGAAAAGACTCACGGGCATGGATATTGGAGAGGTGGACCTCCACAACAGGGATGCGAATAGCAGCGACAGCATCTCGAATAGCAACGCTCGTGTGAGTGAAAGCCGCGGCATTCAGTACAATGGCATCCACATCGTGATCAGCTTCTTGAATACATGTGACGATCTCCCCTTCATGATTTGATTGAAAAAACTTCACGGCTATCTTTTCTTTTTCAGCGAGTTTGGAAATTTCCTTATTAATCTCAGCAAGTGAGAGTTTCCCATAAATTGATTTTTCCCGTTTCCCCAATAAGTTCAAATTAGGGCCATTGATGAAGAGAATCTTCATGAAAGCTCCTTCTTTAATTTCAAAGCCATTTCGTGGGAAGGATTTCGTGCCAGAAGCCTATCAACAATCTGGAGGGCTATTTTTGTTTCCCCTTGATCCGCATAAATTTTTGCCATGGTTGCGTTTTCCCAGAGATTGGTTATGGGTTCCAAAGATTTCGCAAAAACTTTTTCCGTGTCATCTTCAGGGAGGGAGGATAATTCAGAATTATTTTCGTAATCGGGCTGGCAACGTTTCATTTTTTCCAATAAAGTTTTGGCTTCTTGTTGTGCAGGGTAATCTTGAAGAATTTTTTCCACCATGTCTCGTGCTGTTGTAAATTCTTCCATATCAAAAAGAATGCGAGACAACATTAAACGACCACTCACCGATTCAGGATGGTGTTCCAGGCCGCGTTGGCAAATTTCTTTTGCCTCTTCTAAAAGACCCTGTTCACGACAAATTTGGGCTAAAGGAATAAAAACAACAGAGAGTGGATTTTTTTGCCACGTTCGATAGTAACGGGAAAAATGAGAATTCTTGGATAAACTATCCGGTAAATTAATAAGACTCATAGAAATTCAACCAATCTTTTTGGAGCTAAAGGTAGAATCTTTACAGTCCCGATTGTTTTGACACCAATAAAATGGATCATCCCGCCTCGAGATTTTTTGTCAACTTCTAATGCTTGAATCCATTGGGTTTTTGAAAAATGAGGAATTTGTACAGGAAGTCCCACCGATTTAACAGCCTGTCGGATTTGTAGTTCTGTTTGTACAGAACATAGACCGAGTTTGTGTGAGATCCCTGCTGCCATTATCAGTCCTAGTCCCACAGCTTCTCCATGAAGGTATTTTCGATAGGAGGTCAGCCGTTCCATGGCATGTCCAAAGGTATGTCCAAGATTTAAAATCATTCGAAGCCCTGAAGTTTCCTTTTCATCCGCAGAAACAATCTGGGCCTTAATAGCTATTGATCGGCAAACAATTTCAAAAAGTATTTCCTCATCTCTATTCAAAATTTTTTCTTTGTCTTTCATCACACGATCAAACAGAGCCTTATCACAAATGATGCCATATTTGATAACCTCTCCCAGTCCTCCGCGAATTTCGCGTTCAGGTAATGTTTTTAGAAAAGGGATATGGCACAAAACCGCTTGAGGTTGTTTGAAAACACCTACAAGGTTTTTACCTTGAGGAAGATCAATCCCTAATTTACCCCCGATGCTGGAATCCACCTGTCCCACAAGAGTTGTGGGGATCTGAATGAAAGAGAGTCCACGTAAGAATGTGGAAGCTGCAAAACCACCCATATCTCCAATCACACCACCTCCCAAAAGTAGAATGCGTGTCGAGCGGTTTGATTTAAGCTTGACGAGACCTTGCCAGGCTTTCATGGCCGTAAAAATATTTTTGGAAGATTCTCCATCCGGAATCAGCAAAACTTGAAAAGGAATTTCAAGTCTCTTTAATTCCATTTTAAGAATATTGAAAGTATGTTTTGCTACCTTGGGACTGGTGATCACAACAACCGGTAATTTTCCAATAAGGGATTTCAGCGGTTGTCCCCAAAATTTTTGTTTTGAAGAAACGTAGACGGAATAAGATGCCGAAGGCGTTTTAACGAGAATGGTTTTCATTCAGAAATTTAAAAATTTCTTCCACCGTGTCTTCAATAGCTTTGGAAGTTGTTTCAATAAAACAATCGGCTTCCCGGTAGAAAACAGAACGTTTAGACATCAAGGATTTAATTTTTTCGAGCCGGTCTTTTTCTTGTTTGTCGGATTTGAGTAAAGGTCGTGTATCGAGAGTGGCAACTCGTTTTAAAATAGCCTCTGGTGAAGCAGCCAATCCAATCAAAACCCCTCTTTCCTTCATGAGTTTTAAATTTTCAGGATCAATAACAGCTCCACCTCCCGTCGCCACAACCACTTTGTCTTTTTCCAAGGCTTTTTTAACCATTTTCTTTTCATGAACCCGGAAAGCTGGTTCTCCTTCTTTTTCAAAAATTTCCGTGATGCTCTTACCCGTCTCTGCTTCCACCAGCAAATCGGTGTCCAAAAATTTGTAGTTCAGTTTTTTGGCCAGCTGTTCACCAACGGCTGTTTTGCCGGTGCCCATGAAACCCGTCAGAATGATTCGTAAGTGTTTCATTAAAAGCCTTACCATTCAGGTGGAGATACCGCTCTCCCCCTGAAACCCCCATCTGATCAGCCGGTTAATGGATCGTTCGCTCCGTTTGACCGAACGGAGTCAATCCGATCCGGTCAATACTCACTCACTTGTTTCAAATATCCTTCATAATTGCGATGAATTTCTTTTAAGGAATCTCCACCGAATTTTTCTAAAAAGGCATCCGCCAAAGTAAAAGCCACACAATTTTCACCAATGACGGCAGCTGCAGGGACAGCAGTGATATCGGTTCTCTCGATGGTAGCTTCATAGGTTTCATGCGTGATGATATTGACAGATTTCAGAGGACGGTAAAGGGTTGAAAGAGGTTTCATGGCGGCTCGAATGACAAGAGGTTCTCCATTCGTAATGCCTCCTTCAAGTCCTCCGGCGTTATTTTGCTTGCGAAAATACCTCTCACGTTTCTTGTCATAAAAAATTTCGTCATGAACTTGCGAGCCAAAATGGTTTGCCGTATCAAAGCCCATTCCAATTTCAACACCCTTAATCGCTTGAATACTCATAAGAGATTGTGCCAGACGACCGTCCAATTTTTTATCCCACTGCACATGGCTGCCAAGCCCTACAGGCAGACCTTCTACAATGATTTCAAAAATGCCACCTAAAGAATCTCCATTTTTTTTGGCCAGATCAATTTTTTCGATCATTTGAGCTTCTACTTTTTTGTCGATGCAGCGCAGCTCGCTCTCCTCCGAAATTTTTTCTATTTCGTTGAGAGGAAGTCTTTTTGAGGAAATACAGATGCCGCCTAGGTTAATGACATGCCCTATAATCTCAATTTCAAACTCGTCTAGCAATCGACGGGCAATACTCGAAGTTGCCACACGGGCAGCTGTTTCACGGGCACTGGAACGTTCCAGTATATTTCGCAGATCATGTTGATCATATTTAATACCGCCAGGAAGATCCGTATGGCCAGGTCGCGGATGATGAACGATCTTGCCTTGAGAAATATCATCTTGAGCAACATCCATAATTTTCTGCCAATTGGCCCAGTCTTTATTCTCAATTTTGAGTGAAATGGGAGAGCCAATGGTTTTGCCAGCCCGAACTCCTGACAAGATTTCTACCTTGTCTTGCTCAATTTTCATACGCCCACCTCGGCCATAACCTTTTTGACGACGGGCCAGTTGGTAGTTGATAAAGTCTTCTTTAAGAGGAAGGCCTGAGGGAACACCGTCTAAAATGACGACAAGTGCTTTTCCGTGAGATTCGCCGGCTGTGAGAAAGCGGAGCATTGACGCACTAAGCTAGTGAGAAATTTTTTAAAAGACAATCAGAAATTGGAAATCAACTTTCAGGAAAGACTTTGTCCTTGTCGGTGAGCTTCATTTTTAAAGCGAGGATGATCTTACGTTTTGTATCCATACGGCAGTCTTTCCCGGATTCGAGGCGGTCAATCGTCAAAGGAGAAAGTCCAGCTTCACGAGCCAGTTCCGCTTTGCTCATCAGAAGTTCTTCTCGAAGTTTTTTAACGTTGTTGCGTCCAGTGTTCACTCGGACTCCTTATATAAGGTAGACAAGGTAACACAGAATGAGGTTTCATTAGAACAGAAAAGTCGTAAATTAATCAGAGAATGAGTAAACAAATAGTATATATTAATATTAATTATGCATAATTAATATTAATAACGTATTATTTTGGTTGATACGCTCTTAGATCAAGAGCGACATGAGCTTCATCGGAAATCTTAAGTCCCACCACACTGAGAGCCTTGGAAAGGAACTTCCCCGTGTTGTCACGAGGCTTAACATCATGTTCCTTAAGAGATACCAAAAGTGGAGACTGGGTTCGAAGAATCATCACTTTTTTCGCGGAAGCATATCGAGTTCCACCTTCTTTAATCTCATAAATCACAAGATTCAGATTGATTGTCTTGGATTTTGTGATCCCATGAACTGTAAAATCTCCTTCCGCAGTCAGTTTGAAAGATCGTCCCGTTCCGATTTCGTCTTTAAAAGGGGTTACTTTTTGGTAGGCTCCAGGTTCCACCTTGATAATTTTTTTAATGACAAAACGAGCCCAGCGATTTTTCTCCCGCAAGTCCGATTTGACATCGGGTCCAATTTCAAACCAGTTTTTCATATGCTCTGTTTGAGTGTTATTTTTATCCTGGTCAGTGAACGTCATGGATTTGATCGCCTCAAGATCCACTTCAACAATTCCTTGAGTTTTAGTTGGATTTTCCAAATCGATTTTTAGCTCCCCACGAACCTGATCATCTTGAGCCCGTGTTGTTTCAATCGGAGCGGGAATTTCAACACGGACCATATTAAGGGCTACTTCGTTGTCAAATTTAAAAACGGCTTCTTCCGCAGAAGCTTGGTGTACCAAAGCCATGAAAATGGCTGCCAAGATTATTTTTTTCATAAAGTTTCCCTCTCCTTTAAAGTTGATACCCCAAAATAATTCCTTTTTTCAAAAATAATCCCAAGACAGCAATACCTTCTTGATAAAAAGTTTGTAAGTCATGAATCTTATTTTTTTTGGTCAAAGCCTGAAAGATCTCTTGAATACTCGCAGGTTTTTGTCTGAGAGCTTCGATCAGATTCATTGTGAGAAGGTTTCCTTCCATAAAACGGATATCCAGTTCCTGGGGATGACGGAAAATAATCAAAGAATATTTCCCATTTTTTACTTTTTTTGGAGAACAAAATTCACGACAGATCTTATGAACGGGCCATGGATATGTGCGAAGTTCTACAAAAGGGTTGAGAACCGGTTTTAGTTGGAGTGCTTCTTCAGGAGAAACAAAAGAAGGATCGATAAAATGAAATTGATTGGCCGTATCTTTAGCAAAGTAAAGTTTGAGATCGAGATTTTCGTATTCTGCAAGATCCCTTAAATAGGGTAGTTTTTTTAACAGAATTCCCCGATAAGTTTTTTGTAAATATTCAGAAAACTCTGAAAAAACATGTCGAGCAATGGGGGAGCGCGTGAGACGCTTGAGATAAAATTGATTCAGCACTTCATTCCATTCTTGGTCTGAAACTAAGGATCGTAAAACAGGGAAAGCGGAAGCCATGCCACCCAAGATACCGAAGGAAATATGGTTACGGTAAGTTTGAAACCTTTCCGTATCATAACGTCCCAAAAATTCTCGATCCCAACCTGAACGAAAATATTTTTTGAGCGTGTTCTCCTTATTTTTTTTCAGAGAAACAATAACATCGGGCTTGGCACACAAATCAAAGAAAAAATTTTGGGTTTCAGCTAGCGACATGGCTTAAACTTTCGTGATATTTTTGATTTCGCTTTAAGATGGAATAAACTTGATTAAGTTCGGTAACCAATTCTTTAAGGGGCGGGATATTATCATCCCGTTCAATCATAACGGCTGGAAGTTCTGTCATGCGGGCGAGCTCATCCAAAAGCCGCCATACCGGATGGATAATTCCGGCTCCATGTGTATCCAAAATAAAATCTTTTTTCTTCCGGCGATGTCCTGCCATGTGAACATAAGCAATCCGATCCAACGGCAAGGCTTTCAGATACGCGTAGGGATCAAAACGGTGGTTAACCGAGTTCACATAGATGTTGTTGACATCCAAAAGAAGAAGGGCTCCGGATTCTTTGATAATGGCTGAAATAAAAGCCTCTTCCTTTATATAAGCTGGGTCAGGGGCGCCTGCCGGAGCGTAATAAGAGGCATTCTCCACAGCAAAAGGCACTTCGAGGATCTCTTGAACCTGCCGAATTCGTTTTGAAATATGTTTGACAGCTTCTTCTGTAAACGGCAGGGGCAGGAGATCATCGAACTGAACTTGTTGGTAAGAAGAAAAGCAAATGTGGTCACTCGCTAAAGGCAAGTGATGGGTTCGAATAAAATTTTTCAATTGTTTGAGAAAATTTCGATTGAGAGGATCGAGACTTCCCAAGGACAGAGAAACGCTATGGGCTACTACGGGAATTTTTTCGGCGAGCTGACAAAAATCCCGGTAAACTTTTCCGCCGATCTCCATGTAATTTTCGGGAGCAATTTCGAACCAGGAAATCTCGGCGGGTAAAGCATTGAGGAGGGAGCCAAAGTGCTCCCTCCTCAAGCCCAAACCAACTCCGGAAAGTTTATTTCTTGTCCTTACCACAGGAACCTTCGCCACACTTCTTATCAGCCTTACAAGACTTTTCTTCTTTTACCTTATCTTTACCTTTGCAATCCTTACTCTTACAATCCTTGGATTTGCATTTCTTCTCGTCTTTGCCTTTGCAATCCTTACCCTTACAACTTTTTTCTCCCTTGCCTTCTTTGGACTTCTTGGCAAGTTCAAAACCACCCTTCAATTCTTTGACTTTAAAGAATTGACCGTTTTGGATTTGGGCAGACTGCATGTGAGTGGATGCCATAGCTGTTCCACCACTGAGTAATCCGAGCACAGCGGCTCCGATGATGATTTCTTTACCGGCAATTTTTTTGGACATAGTTGTCCTCCTTTTGAGGACCGCTCATAGCAGATTTTTTTAGCAGATCAAAGAGTTTTCGTGTATGAATTTGGTAAATTATGACGGTTAAAAAGGATTCTTTAAAAACTCTCTCCCGTATTGCTCAAATACTGGAAAAATCTCAACCTAGCGAAAATCCTCTTGCACATATTGTCATGATGGTTCGTGAGCAGATGAAGGTGGATGTTTGTTCCCTTTATCTCCTTCTGGATAAAAAACTTCTTTTGGTAGCCACCGATGGATTGGATGCTTCATCTGTGGGTAAGGTCCAAATGAGCATTCATGAAGGATTAACAGGTCTTGCCGTAGAAAAACTGCAGCCGGTCATTGTAAATGAAGCCAGCCAGCACCCACGATTTAAATATTTCCCCGAAACAGGCGAAGAGAAATTTCATTCGTTTGCTGCTATTCCTCTGTTGGAACGTGGAAAAGTCGTGGGCGTTTTGACCATTCAAACCATACAACCTCGGGATTTTGATTCTCATGAAATGGATCTTCTCAAGCTGATTGCTTTTCAACTGGCCGGCGTTATCCAAAATCTCGTTACTCTTGAAACTCTCCAAGTAAGTACGGACAAGGATATTAAGCATCTTCAGTTTTCCGGAATTCCGGTGGCGCCCGGTTTTGGTATTGGCCCTGCTTTTTTTATTCGGCCCGGAATTGATCCCGTCATTCTTCCTCCGGATGGGTCGGATGTTAAAAAGAAGCTTGATGAGAAGTCCGAATGGAAAAAATTGGTTTTTGCTATTCGTGAGACCGCTACAGATCTTTTGCGTTTAGAAAAAAAGATCCAAAAAAAATTCTCCAAGAGTGAGTCGGACATTTTTTACAGCCATCGGATGATTCTTTCAGACAAAAGTTTTCTGAAAAAACTGAAAGAAGAAATTCAAAAGGGGAAAAACGCCCTCGAATCCATTTCTGCTGTGATTGGCGAATATCTTCTCGAGTTTGAAAAAATAGAGGACGCTCATCTCAGGGAGCGCATGACGGATTTGGAGGATATTCGTCAAAGGGTCATGGACCATCTTTTGGGAAAGCGTTCTCGAAAGCTGAAAGAAACCTGGGAAGGTATTTTGATCGCCGAAACTTTGGTCCCTTCGGATACAGTCCGACTGGATCCGGAACGTATCCGAGGTATTGTAACGGTTCGCGGTGGCATAACATCCCATGCGGCTATTTTAGCTCGGTCCATGGGAATTCCTGCGGTTATGGGGGTTCCGGGAATTTTGCAAAAAATTCACCCGGGAGACCTCCTCATTGTGGATGGCAATGTTGGTCAGCTTTATGTGAATCCCGAAAAACCGGTTTTGCAGGAATATGAAAGGAGTCAATCACGATATGCCGATCAACTGGTTCATCTGCAAAGTTTGTCGGAAAAACCATGTGAAACAAAAGATGGTCGGCGGATTCATTTGGAGGCTAATGTGGGGCTGGTGAGCGGGTTGAAGAAAATTAAACAACTTGGCGCCGAAGGTGTGGGACTCTACCGGACTGAATTCCCCTTTATGGTGCGCAAGAAACTGCCCTCGGAAAACGAGCAAGTCGAGATCTATGAGAAAATTTTGTCCGAAGCGGATCAGTTACCCGTAACGTTTCGTCTTTTGGATGCCGGTGGAGATAAACCCGTGGAGGCCCTGGGTTTAACCAAGGAAGCTAATCCTTTTCTAGGGTATCGGTCCATTCGTTTGAGTTTATCCCGACCGGAACTTTTAAAGGATCAACTGCGTGCTTTGTTGCGTGTTTCCGAAAAATTTCCAGGACTCGTTCGTATTTTGGTTCCCATGATTTCCGGTATGGAAGAAATGAGGGCGGTCAAGAAGATTTATGAAGAAGTCAAACAAGGCCTCACTTTAAAGGGAGTTGCCTTTGATCCATTGATTCCATTTGGGATCATGATTGAGGTGCCATCGGCAGTTCAGTTGGCCCACCTCCTTATTAAGGATTGTGATTTTTTCAGCATTGGAACGAATGATCTCATTCAATACACACTCGCGGTGGATCGTAATAATGAACACGTGGCCCAGTTTTTTGAACCTCTTCATCCGGCAATTTTAGCTTCGATCGCTCATGTGGTGCGTGTAGGGATGGAGCATAACAAACCCGTGGCCATTTGTGGAGAAGTTGCCGGTGATCCTGTATTAAGTTCTTTATTAGTAGGTATGGGTGTTACACAGCTTTCCATGATTCCTTCCAATATTCCTGCTGTAAAGAATGTACTACTCAATATCAATTATAGTGAAGCTAAAGAAGTGGCCGAACGTGTTTTGAGGGCTTCAACGGTGGAAGAAATCAAAGAAATCCTGAATATTTTGTAAAAAAGTAATTTTTTCCTGTGTGAAATATCACAATTTCATCACACACATTCCAAACGCCTGTTTTTTGACACAGACATTTCTCAAAATTGAAAATTTTATAAAATCATTTTGTTTCAAAGGGTTAAAAGTATTCTTTTAAAATAACCCTCTTTTAAAAGGGTAAAATATTACTCTTTTTAAACAGGTGTTATTTTAAGCATCTTCTTTAAAAACAAGAGGTTAGTAGTTGGCTTGCTTTTTGCTCATTATAAACGCACAACCAGGGAGGACTTACCTATATGACTAACTTGCGATCTTATTTTTATAGAGGTTTTGTTTTGGCACTCTTCATAACGTTTACCGGGTGCTTTGGGGGTGAACCAAGCTCAGGTTCAAGTTCCAGTTCTGGAGGTGCAGTTACAATTAGTGGAACAGTGACGGTACCGACAACTGCTTCGAGTTCCATTTCGAGCGTTTCAAGTTCTGTGTCAGGGTTAGTATTAACTGAGGGGACTAAACTCGTAGAAGCACCTGTCAGTACGGGTGAAGTCAAACTCGTTCTCCAGGATGGAACGGAAATTGGAAAAGGAAAAGTCAATGGTAGCGGGAGTTACTCTATTAGCTCGACGGATCTTTCAGCGAGTAACTTGGCCGGTAAAATGATTATTGCTGAATATTCAGACCCTAAAAACACCGATCAAGCTCCTATTGATAGTTATACAGTTGCCTCTTCTACTTTAGTGACAGGTGGTACGGTTTCTAATCCTATAACTTCAGCAGGTGATTTTGCAATGTCCCAGTATTTAACAGCAGGGCAGGACAGCACAGGTTTTGCAAGGCGTGTTGGAGACAACTTAACATCCTATGTGGATGCCGTCAGACCGGATGTCATTAAGTCCGCCGTTGAAAAAACCGTGTCGGACCCCACAAATTCAACAACTGCAACAACAGCCAGTACAACCTCAACCTCCATGGCCGCTGCCTATGAATATCACAAGAAATTAATGACCCTTTCGAAAACAACTCTTGGAGGAGTGTCCCCGTCTGAGTTTATGAAACAACTTCAGAATGGAAATGCAGCTTATCTCCAAACATTTAAATCATTCGGACTAGGGTCTGTTCTGGGTGGGATCAAGGCGGATGATGCCGCTACCCTTTTTGATGGAGCTAAAAAATTTGGTGTGGGTATGGGCAAAGCTTATCCTGTAGGAGACACAACCTGGGATAGCACTCTCAGTGCTGGAGGTTCTGATTCTACAAAAGCTATCCGCGCTATGACCCGTACGCTTGGTGACTTTGCTCCAAGTGATTTAACGAGCGATGTTTACACAAATCTGCGTAATGCGAGTGTCCAAATGAAGAATATTGGTTTTGATTATTTTGATTCCGGTGACTGTCTTCATACCATGATGCAAGGTATTAAGGCAGGGAGTTTTGCGGATGCCAAGCATGCCCTCGTCATGGCTAGTACTCTGGCGGCCAGTTTTCCTCCTATAGGTACATTTTTGAATCAGGCCTCCGTGGGTTCCGATGGATTTAGGCATTTTACAGATATTCCCGCTTTTAAAAATTACGATCCCGCCACGACAGCAGGAGCTGGTTATACAACAGCCATCGACTATTTTAATAAGGGAGGTGCCAGTAGTGTTAATTTTGATACCATGAGAGCCAGTTTCAAGGATGTTTTTGGTAATCCTGATAATGTGAAAGCGATTGGTGCGAATGGAACTCAAGCGACAAGCTTTTTGACAACCTTTATTAACGGGGGAGATATCTCTACCTTTAGACCTCCGGCTTATACTGGCCAAGTTTGTGATAATGACACATCAACAGCAACACCGGCCTGTGGAAGCGGTCTCTCTTGTACGTCAGGGGCATGTACCGCTTCAGGTGATTATAAAAATTTGGGTAAACCTTGTAATATCAATACGGATTGTTCCAGTAACTCAGAACAGTTCTGCGGTCCCATTAAAATATGTATGCTGACAGCGGGTGCCGGTGATGGTTTCAGGATGGCCGATGGTTCTACTTTTGCGGTTGCCTCGAATGGGACGGTGACTGTGGCAGGTACTGCAGGAGGGACAACGCCAACATTTACTCCACCCGCTACAGGAAGTCTGGGTGGACCTTGTAATAACAACTCTTGCGCACCCGTAACCGGCGTGACCGTAACGTGTCGATCGGGATATTGTATCCGTGATGTCGATAACTTCTATGTAGCCACAGCTCCTCCACCTCCTGTATCTACTTCCGGGGTACAACAATGTCAGTACCCTGCCCAATGTCCTACCACGAGACCTTTTTGTATTGGATTTAATTATTCAACTAATCCTCCTACTTTAGGAACGTGTTCACTAACAAGTGGAACCGGTGGTTCTGGTGGTACCGGAGGCAGTGGTGGTATTAGAGGAACGGGTGGCAGTGGCGGCTCAGGCGGAACCGGTGGTTCTGGTGGTACCGGAGGCAGTGGTGGTATTAGAGGAACGGGTGGCAGTGGCGGCTCAGGCGGAACTGGTGGTTCTGGTGGAACAGGCGGTAGTGGTGGCAGTGGCGGCTCAGGCGGAACTGGTGGTTCTGGTGGAACAGGCGGTAGTGGTGGCAGTG
>Ga0209515_10000305_pt1 | contig 93237 bp, 114 predicted proteins | sample Subgroupgradi54m_FD_187454 | JGI IMG/M metagenome (GOLD analysis project Ga0209515, IMG submission 187454) | Subsurface groundwater microbial communities from S. Glens Falls, New York, USA - GMW60B uncontaminated upgradient, 5.4 m (SPAdes)... ... | reverse complement strand
GCATCATCAATAAATTTTAAATAATCTGAATACTCTTTAACCATGGGGCTCACCTCTTTTCGTTCTTCAGAACTTAAGAGGGCTAATGAGCCCTATATATTTAAAATTATAGGAATGCACCAACACACGAATCACATTTCATGGTGTGTTTTTATATTTTTGTATAGCCCCTGGTGAAATAGTTTCAAGATAAAGTGGTCCCCTTTCAAATGGAATTTCAATACCAGTTATATTATCATACCTTTTCATTTCTATAATGCCTTCATCAATATCCGGTCTTGCAATATATTCTAAATGAAACCTTTTCTTTCTTTTAAAAAATTTAAGTATATCAGTAAGTGCCATATTGTTTCATAGACTCCTAATAAGGTTCAATTGATTCATCATATTTCCTCCAGGCCATAATACCGCCTTTAAGGTGTAAAACCTTCTTAAAACCATGTTCCATTAGGTCTTGTGCTGCTGAGTGAGATCTATGACCTGTTCTGCAATATGTAATAACTTCTTTATTTTTATCAAGTTCTTTTTCTCTAGATTCTATTTCTTGCATTGGAATAAACTTAAATTGCTTGCATTTTATTTTACCATAATTTAATTCAGATTCTGTTCTTACGTCAACTAAAGTAAAATCTTCTTTATTGTCTATTTTTTTCTTTAAATCATCAACACTAATCTCTTTTACTTCTGGTGTTTCTTTTATTACTTCATGAACTTTATTAACCTCTTCTTTATCTTTTATACCAAAAAGTTTCTTGAAAAAATTCATATTGTTTATTAAATTATAATGTTATTTAAAACTATCTAGTTTTTATTGTTTAAGATTTAAAATTTTTAAATAGTATAATTAATACTTACACTTAAATTAGATTTCATAATGTTGTGGCAAAGGATCTATTCCACCTTTATTATTTTCCATTATTGAGGTTAAATAATCCTCCAATGTATTTTCTGGATGCTTACATGAACGTTCTCTTGTAATTACAACAACTCCTTGAGCTTTATTACTTATACCAAATGGAAAGGTTTTTGTAACACTATAATATATTTCTCTTAAATGTAAATAGGGGATTTCATCAGGTCCTTTAATAAAGAATTTTGGTCCAAAATATTTATCCAATGCATCTATTCTAGCAGCTTCTTCAACCACTAGTGCTTCATTAGTAGATTTAGAAATAAAGTCCCTAAAAATATATGCAACTACTTCAACCTCTCCTTCTGTAGGATCATATATAAATGGAATTTTAATTTCAGGCCCTAAACTTCCTTCTTTGGAATAGGTTATCATTTCTAATAATGCATATTTTGGTAGTCTTCCTGTTTGTTTTGAACTTAAAGTATCTCGATTACGATCAGCATCAAATAAATTTAACGCTCTTCTGAGTTCTATCCCTTCAGGTTCTATATCTTGGGATGTTATATATCTAACATCATCCCAGGGATCTTTTCCTCCAGTCATTAGGATTATCATTTCAGCAATATTAACTGCTTTAATTTCTTCTCCTGTAACTTTCTCTTTTTTACTTTGTAGGGCATTAAGAATAGCCATTGCAGCATAAAATTCAACATGATTCCAGTCACCTCTTTTTCTTAATTCTTCTAAAGCAGAGTCTTCAAATACAATTCTATCTTTTAATTTATACGTCTCTAATCTTTCTGTTAAATTTTTTTGAATATTGTCTTCCATCCTATTTTTCTAAAAAGAGTTATTTATAAATCCTTCGTTTGTTACTATTTCGGAATTATTATTTTTAGGTGTTATCTTAAAAGTTCTTAAAATTAGTAAAGTTTAAATAGGTATTTTTAACCCAAATTCTGAACTAGAAAGACAAAGGGGGTATTTTAAACATGATTAAACCATTGGGAAACAGAATACTCATTAAACCTAAAGAAACAGAAGAAAAAACTAAGGGCGGGATATATATACCAGATACGGCTAAAGAAAAGACCCAAGAAGGTGAAGTAATAGCTGTTGGCGATGGAAAGGATATAAATGTTAATATTGGGGATATAATTATTCATGAAAAATATGCAGGTACTGAAATAATCATCAATGGTAATAAGAATTTAATCCTTGAGATTAAGGATGTTCTTGCTATTATGAGGGAGTAGAAGAAAATGGCTAAAGCAATAATATTTGATGAAAAAGCTAGACAATTGATATTATCTGGTGTAAATAAATTAGCAGATACTGTTAAGGTTACATTAGGACCTAAAGGCAGGAATGTTGTATTAGGTGAGATAGGAACACCAACAATAACAAATGATGGCGTTACAATTGCAAAAGAAATTGATTTAGAGAATCCTTATGAGAATATTGGAGCACAATTAGTTAAGGAAGTAGCTACTAAAACACAGGATGTAGCTGGCGATGGAACTACTACAGCTACTTTATTAGCTCAAGCAATTGTCAGGGAAGGTTTAAAGAATATTACAGCAGGTGCAAATCCATTGGATGTTAAGAAAGGAATTGACAAGGCTACAAAATATGTTGTTGATTTTATAAAAGCAAATAGTATTGAGATAAAAAATAAAGAAAAGATTGCACAAGTAGCTACTATTTCTGCAAACAACGATGAGGAAATTGGTAAGTTAATAGCAGATGCAATGGAAAAGGTAGGAAATTCTGGTGTTATAACAGTAGAAGAAGCCAAGTCAATGGAAACTACATTAGATGTTGTAGAGGGAATGCAATTTGATCGTGGTTATTTAAGTCCATATATGGTAACAAATGCTGAGAAAATGGAATCTATTTTAGAGGATGCATTCATATTAATCTATGATAAGAAAATAAGTAATATGAAGGATTTATTACCAATACTTGAAAAAGTTGCTAGGGAAGGTAGACCCTTATTAATTTTATGTGAGGATATGGAAGGGGAAGCATTAGCTACAATAGTAATTAATCTTCTTCGAGGCGTTTTAAAGATTGTAGTTGTAAAAGCTCCTGGATTTGGTGATGATCAAAAAGAAATGTTAGAAGATATAGCAGTATTAACAGGCGGCAAGGTTATAAGTGAAGATAAAGGTATGAAGCTAGAAACTGTTTCTCTTTCTGATTTAGGCCAAGCTAAAAAGATTAAAGCAGATAAAGAAAAAACATTAATTGTTGAAGGTTCTGGAGATAAGAAAAAAATTAATTCAAGGATTGCACAAATAGAAAATCAGATTAAAAGTACAACTTCAAAATATGAGAAAGAAGATTTAGAGAAAAGATTAGCTAAATTATCCAGTGGTGTTGCTGTAATTAATGTAGGTGCAGCAACTGAAGTAGAGATGAAGGATAAGAAAGCAAGGGTTGATGATGCATTACATGCTACAAGGGCTGCTATTGAAGAGGGTGTAGTTCCAGGTGGTGGTGTTGCATTACTTAGGGCTTCTATTGATTTAGAGAAATTAAAATTATTAGGCGAAGAACAAATTGGTGTAGGTATAATTAGAAGGGCTATTGAAGAACCTATTAGGCAGATTACAAAGAACGCAGGAAAGGATGGGGCTGTTATAATTGAAAAGATTAAAGCAGATAAGAACTTTAATTTTGGTTATAACGCTAAAACAGATGTATTTGAAGACTTAGTTAAAGCGGGTGTTATTGATCCAACTAAGGTAACTAGAACAGCCTTACAGAATGCAGCTTCTATTGCAAGTATGATATTAACTACAGAAGCAATTGTAGTTGATATTCCAGAAAAGAAAGAACCTTCTCATGAACATCCAGGAATGGGTGGAATGGGAATGGATATGATGTAAGGAGTTAAAAATGACAAATACATTAAGGATAAAACAAGGTAAAACTGAATTAACAGTCGATCATAGAGGAGAAGATCTAACCTTTATGCATCCATCTTATGGACCAGGTACTTATACAAATGTTAAAGAACTTATAGAAAAAGATAATTTAGAACCTCCAACAATGGCTCAAACAGCTTCTTTAGTTCATACTGCATTTAATTCTGATGATGAATATAGTAAAGAAATAAAAGAAATAATGAAATCTAAATGGTTATGGGCTTTTACAGGTACATTATACATCCCAAATAAGGGAGCTTATATAGAAGAAAATCCACAGGTAAAAAATGGAATGCCTTATATGGATCAAGGTGAATTAGAAAGAAAATTAGAAGCTAATGATCCTGGTGTTAGGTTTGTTCCTTTTGGGTTTAAAACAGGAACAATGTCTCCAATAAACCTAAGCAAAAATGCTTATGTTATTGCTTTAGCAGGAGAAGAAGGAGCAGAAAAACTAGCAGAAGTTTCTGATGAATATGGGATTAACCCCCACTTATACAGTTTTACTTTAGTTAATGAACCACTTACCAGAGTCTCCGCCCTTCTTTCCGGTTGGTTCCTTGATCATAGGCTTTATGTCAATGGCGACAATCATGGCGGCTGGGGTAGTCGTGCTGTTGGGGTACGCGTCGCGAAAATTAAGGAGGAAAAATGAATAAAGACTTAGAAAGAAGGATTGAAGAAAGAAAACAAGAAGCAGTAGAAAAGAATATTCATGCAAAAGCAGATAAAATTGGCGTGTTTCTTGGTATGAATATTACACAAACAGCTGAAAGTGAGACGCACAGTGTATATGAATTTTATAGGCAGCCTTTTGATATTGAGATTATTGGATTATCTGCTTCTATCTCTTATAACCGCAAACTAGTTTATGAAAGTTCTAGCCCAGATAAGAAAGGCATTTCTCGTTATGTTCCTGGAGAATGGTTAGAAGAATTTGAAGCGCTTTATCTTGAGGCTGAGGAAACCAAACGAATGCGAATAGGAGAAGCTGTTAGAAAAGTAGCAGATGAAGAAGCACAAAAAGAACAAGAACTTAAGAAAAGGTTTGGCTTAGAATAAAGCTAAGAAAACTATTTAAACAATACCTGCTTCTTTTCTTAAATGGGTGAAATAATCTATTCTGGTATAAAATTACTTAATCAAGAGGAATTTTCCAGGATGAAGGAACTTTTAACTACTTTTAAAGATAGAATTGAAAAGAGCTTTGATTCAAATCTTTATGTAGATGTAAAGACTCATGATTCAAGTGGTAAAGAGGATAAAAGAAGAAAATATGTGGTTAATCTAAGGTTGGATCTTGCTTCTTCAAAAAGGGTTGTAGCAGAATCCTTTGACTGGGATATTGCTAAAGCAACACATAAGGTTATTGATGGTTTAAGTAACGAATTAAAACATAAGATTAAAAGAGATGAATCAAGAATTAATTTAAGACATAAAATTCATAGGAAGGCTAAGGGCTAATTTGAATATCTTTAACCCATTCTTTAATATTTTTATCTTTAACTAAATCTTTAACTAAATCTAAAGGCGTTGTAAATTTTCTTTCAATTTCAACATAAATAATCCCAGACTCTTCTTTAAATCTATAGCCTTTCCATTTTTTCTTAAAGTTCTCAACACTTTCTTTAAATCTTAAAGGAGGCCCATAATGTTTTTTAATAGGTTCTAAATTTTTATTGTCTATTATAAACCAGAAACTTGCTTTTTTATTCCAATGCCAGTCAGCTTCCTTAATCTCAAATTCATTTTCTTCTAGTTTGGTTTTAATAAAATTAAAGCACTTTACCATTTTAGCACCAACAACATCCTCTTTACCTTGATTAGGGATTATATCAAGATGTATTAGTATATCATTTCCTGCATTAATCTTTAATTCATCATGACTAGGCTCTTTAACCTCAAAAAATTCTTTATTTGGGTTATTTAAAAATTCTTTAGCTGTTTCTATAAAAGTATTGTACGTCTTTTCACTTAAAGCAGCAGCAGCATTTCTGTCTTTTTGTACAGGGTCTATTATAATTAATGGACTATGTTTCTTGGAAATATTTAATTTTTCTGCAGCTCTTTTATCACCTATAACCTCCTGCTTCTTCCATTTAACTGCATTCTTTAAAAGATTAATAAAAGAACCATAATAAATAACTAAAATCTCTAATACATATCCAGAAAAACCCATTATGTAGCTTTCTGCACCATAAACCTTTTGAGATTTACAGAATGCCTTGGCTAATCTAATATCATCTGCTAATTTTTTATACTTACCTACATATTTTGTATGAAAAGGGCTTAAATCAGTTATGTTTAATGCTTCTTCTGATTTTTTAATATCTAGAATAGGTATTATCTCAAATGTGTACTTATCTTCTTTTATCCTATAATAATCCCTAGAACCATGCAGTCTCTCTACCTTTTTAAATTTTTTATTTAACCCTTTTCCAAGAATTTTTGATATATCTTTAAGTTTATATTTTTTATAATTAAATTTTACATATAAATCAACATCATAATCATCCCTTAACCAGGTTCCTTTAGCACCAGAACCCCCGGGAATTACTTTGGCATCCCTTATTTTTATCTTATTAATAATCTTTTTTGATGCTTCTTTTACCTCTTTTTCTTCTTGCTTAGTCGGTTTAATATCTTCAAGAACTAAATTAAATACCTCTTTTATGTCCATGAAGTTGGAATTATGTTTGAGTATAAAAGTTTTTTCTATAGGTTGAGAAATATTTATAATCTAAAAGATACCCTTTTTTAATATGAATATCCTATTTATATGCAACCAGAATGAAAACCGAAGTAAAACAGCAGAAGAACTATTTAAAGAGAATTTATGAAAAAATAGGCCATTCAAAACTTCAGGAGATGGAAAGAAAAGAGATTAGAGATGCAAATGATGAATATAAAAAATTTCTGGAAAAAGTAATAATCCATTTGGAGAAAGAAGGCATTTTGAAAATAAAGAAATAAAAATCAAACATCATTGTAAAGATAAAATTCAGCAGGATTGGGTCTTATTAAAATATTATAACTTTGCTTTCCCTCCTATATCCATATAGATTCACTTGCTTGGCTATATTGATATAGAAATGTTTTAAAAGTAGGAAATGGCGGTATCGAAAAGTTTTTATACTAAGTATAATATACATTATATAAAATTAAGGAGGATATAGAATGATAGAAATAGAATGTACAACAAAGCAATGGGGGAATTCTCTTGCCTGCATACTGCCAAAAGAGATAGTTAAGCAAAATCATTTGAAAGAGAATCAGAAGATAAAGCTGATATTAGAAGATAAGTCAGATGTTCTTAAGGAGACCTTTGGTATATTAAAGCACTGGAAAAAGTCTACGCAAGAAATTATGAAAGAAATAGATGAGGAGCTTTGGAATGAGTGATATTTACTTTTTCGACACTTATGCGATAATTGAAATAATAAAAGGCAATAAAAATTATGAAAAATTTAAGGATGTTAGAATAATAGTAACTATTTTTAATCTTATAGAATTGCATTATATTTTATTAAGAGAGCTCAATAAAGAAATAGCGGATATTGTATTAGAGAGGTACTCTAATTATGTAGTGGGTATTGATATTGATATTATTAAATCAGCCAATGAATTTAAACTCGTAAATAAAAAGAAAAAATTGTCCGTAGCTGATTCTATAGGATATACATTAGCACTTAAAAAAGGAATCAAATTTTTAACAGGCGATAAAGAATTTAAAGATATCCCAAATGTAGAATTTGTTAAATAAAAATCAAACATCATTATAAAGATAGAATTCAGCTGGACTTGGTCTCATTCTTACATAGTCAATTTCTTTTTTTCTTTTATAATCAATATAAGCTTTAATTAACCCTTCATTAAATACATTTTCTTTAATTAAAAATTCATGGTCTTTTTCTAAAGCATTTAAGGATTCTTCTAATGATCCAGGAACTGATTTTATTTTTGATTTTTCTTCATTCTCTAATTCAAATATATCTTTTTCTACAGCTTCTCCAGGTTCAATTTTATTCCCTATACCATCTAAGCCAGCCATTAACAAAGCAGCAAAAGCAAGATAAGGATTACAACTTGGATCTGGTGGTCTAAACTCTATTCTTTTTGCTTTAGGATCTTTAGAATACATAGGAATTCTTATAGCTGCGCTTCTGTTGCTTTTTGAATATACTAAATTAACAGGCGCTTCGTAACCTGGAACTAATCTTTTATATGAATTAGTTGTTGGTGCACATATTGCCATTAATGCATTTACATGTTTAAATAAACCCCCAATATACCATAATGCTTCCTTACTTAAGCCAGCATAACCATTTTCATCAGCAAATATATTTTTTTCATCCTTCCATAAGCTCTGATGTATATGCATTCCAGATCCATTATCACCAAATATTGGTTTAGGCATAAATATAGCTACCTTTCCATGTTTCTTAGCTATGTTTTTAACAATATACTTATACAACATCATATTATCTGCTTGTTTTACCAGAGAATTATATTTAATGTCTATTTCTGCCTGACCTGCAGTAGCAACCTCATGATGGTGTCTTTCTACCTCTATTCCAAGATCTTTCATCTCCTTTACCATTTCCGCCCTTATATCTTGTTGGGTATCACTAGGACTTACAGGAAAGTAACCTTCTTTGTTTCTTATGGTTTTAAATTCATCCGAACTTATTTTAAAATAAGATTCTATCGGGTTTGAGCTAAATTCTAAGGAGTCAAAGATAAAAAACTCTGCCTCAGGCCCCCAGTAAGAAGTATCTGCAACTCCAGAATCTTTAAGGTATTTTTCCGCTCTTCTTGCTATACCTCTTGGATCCCTTGAATAAGACTTTAGGTCGGTATCATGAACATCACAAATTAAACTTAAGGTTTTTTCTTTGCAAAATTTATCAATAAACAAGGTTGAAGTATCTGGAATTAACAATGTATCACTATCTTCTATGGATTTAAACCCCCTAATACTAGAACCATCAAAACCAATACCCTCTGAGAATATTTTTTCATCTAGTGCATCAATAGGCATGGAAAAATGCTGCCAGGTTCCCGGAACATCTATAAATTTAAAATCAACCTCTAAAACACCATTACCCTTGTATTTTTCTAATATGTCTGACATTATTCCTCAAGTTATATTAGAATTAATAAGCTATATATATCTTTTTAAGAATTTTGTAAACAAATGTGCAATTAAATAGTAATATTTAAATAAACGTTAAGTTTTATATTAAATAACTAATCAAAATTAAACAATTGTAAAATGGAAATTGACAAAAAAGATCAAGATATAATAAATGTTTTAATTGATGATTCAAGACTTTCTTATAGGAAAATAGCAAAAAAAGTTGATTTATCTGTTGCTACAGTGTTAAACAGAATAAAGAGATTAGAAAAAGAAAATATAATAAAAGGTTATTCGGCTATTGTAGATTATGAAAAACTTGGTTATGATGTTTGGGTTATTATCCAGATAAGAATTTCTAAAGGAAAGTTACTTGATGTTGAACAAAAGATTGCAACACACCCAAATGTTTTTATTGTTTATGATCATACTGGTGATTTCGATGCTACTATTGTTGCAAAATTTAAAAGTAGAAAATTAATGGATAATTTTCTTAAAAAAATTCAAACCTATGATTTTGTAGAGAGAACAGAAACAAAATTAATTTTAAATACTTTGAAAGAAGATCAAATAAAATTATAAAATTTTTTAAAAAACAAAAACTATATAAACAAATTCGTCATTATTAATATATAAATAATCTAAAATTGCGATTAAAGAGGTGAAAAATGGCAGCGAAAAAGAAAAGAAAAAGATAATTTTGATTTTAACAGTTGGTTTTTCTTTTAATTTCTTTTTTTCTTTTTAAAAATGAAAAAATTAATTCTTTGTCAAATCTGTGAAAAAAACATTGCAAAAAACACCTGTGAGATGTGTGGTTTAACAGTATGCGATGATGATTACGATAGGGCTTCTGGTTTATGTATGAGCTGTAGAAGGGGCAAGAGAATCTAACTATAATAAAGATTTATTAAAGTACTATATAAATCATTAACCTTTTCCCTTAATAGTTCAATACTAGAATTACTTTCTATGATATAATCTGCAAGGCTTTCTTTTTCTCTTTGATCTAATTGTGAATTAATTCTTTTAATAGAATCTTCATAGTTTAAACCTCTTTTAGCTAACCTAGAAATTTGATTATCTAAAGAGCAGGTTACTAAAATATTATAATTTGTTATATTCCCCTTACTTTCAAATAACATAGGGGCTTCTATAATGATTATTCCAGAACGATTTTTTATATCGTCATTAATATACTTAAAAACCGATGACCATACCATAGAATTTAATTTATCTAAACTTTTATGGTTGTTAAAAACTATTTCAGCTAGTTTTTTCCTATCTATGCTTAGATTTTCATCTAGTATTTTAAATCCAAAATTTAAAATTAATCTTATTCTTAAGAAAAAATTTGTTTCGTATAATTTATGTACTATTTCATCAGTATTTATTACATAAAGGTTTTTTTCTTTTAGGATTTCGGCTACGGTACTTTTACCTGAAGCAACATTTCCAGTTAATCCTATAATTAGTTTTTCAAGTTTCATAGTTATTTAGGTTTGGTTATTATATTTAAACAATGGGATGTTTGTTTATATATACTAAATTTAGCCTTTATTACACCAAAACAAATACTAAACATTTAAAAGGAAACATTAAACTAGTTTTTATATGAATACTAAAGGAATAATATTGAAACCGGAGTTTGAAAAAGCCATACTTGATTTAGGCTTTTCAGAGTTCACAGAAATACAGGAAAAGTGTATACCTATAATACAACAAGGAAGGGATGTAATTGGTATATCTTATACAGGTTCAGGAAAAACAGCAGCATTTGGTTTTCCGTCGCTTGAAAAAGTTGTACATGGAAAAAGTATACAATTATTAGTCTTAGTTCCTACAAGAGAACTTTGTAATCAAGTTGCAAAGGAATTTAGAAAATTTACAAAATACACAAAAATTTATGTTGTAGAGGTATATGGTGGGGTATCAATTAATCCTCAAATAAGTTATCTAAGACAAGCAGATGTTGTAGTAGGAACCCCGGGAAGACTTCTTGATCATCTTTCACGAGGAACTTTAAATACTAATTACATAAAAATACTAGTTCTTGATGAAGCTGACAAGATGTTTGAAATGGGGTTTATTGATGATCTAAAGAGAATTCTATCCAGGGTTCCAAAAAATGCTCAAAAACTGTTATTTAGTGCAACAATGCCTTCAGAGATAATGAGCATTGTAAAGAATTATATGAATAATCCAGAAAAGATTAAGATGCAGACATATATAGATAAGAGCAAGATTGTGCAGCATTATTACAATATTAATAAAAATGATAAATTTTCTTTGTTGACTCACCTAATAAAGAAGGAGTCAAATGGGTTGGTAATTGTCTTCTGTGGCATGAGATATGTTGTTGATATTATTGGTAGAAATCTTAATAGACAAAATATTAAGTCTCAAGCACTTCATGGAGGGATAACTCAGAATAGAAGAAAATATGTTATGGACGAATTTCATGGTGGTAGGCTTAATGTTTTAGTGGCAAGTGATGTAGCTGCACGTGGATTAGATATAAAAAACGTTAACCTGATAATAAATTATGATATACCTAAGACATCACGAGAATATGTTCATAGAATAGGAAGAACAGCAAGAGCAGGACAAGAGGGAAAAGTAATTTCATTGTTATCCCCAGAAGACCATGGCAATTTTAGAAGGGTTCTTGAAGATAAGTCTTTATTAATACATAAAATGAAAACTCCACAATTCGAACAAATAGAATTAATTAAGCAGCAACACCATAATCGACCCCCCCATAGGAAATTTTTTAGAGGTAGGAATTAATTCTAATCATTATCTAGTTTGTAGTTTCTTTAGTCTTCCCAATAAGAATTCTAATACAAATATTTTTCATTCAGTTCCCATTATTCACTTTCCTGTCTACTTGCAGCTTAAAAAAGATTTATAAACATTGAATTTGTTTTCCAAAGCTATGCCGAGGTCGCATAACCTGGTAGTGCGCTAGACTGCTAATCTAGTGTCCGTAAGGACTTATGGGTTCAAAAGGCATCTAGTTATTAGATGTTGGAAATTCCCATCCTCGGCGTTTAAATCTATATACTTTAATTAATTTGTAGATGAATTACATTATAAAAAGAATTGTAAGCCTCAGGAAGCCCATAAAATAGGTCCTACAGGCGTCAGGCGTCAGCACCACGCGCAGGATTTATAAATAAAGTTACTTCTAGTAATATTAAAATGTTGACAGCATACAGATTCAGGTTATACCCAAATAAAGAACAGGAACAAAAGCTTCTATTTACATTAGATAAATGCAGATTTGTCTATAACAAGCTTCTTGAAGGATTAAACAAACAAGAGAAAATAAACAGGAACGAACTCCAGCATTCTATCCTTAAGATTAAAGAAGAAAATAAAGAAATAAATAATATCTACTCTAAGGTTTTACAGTATGAAAACTACCGTTTATTCTCTAACTTAAGATCGTTGTCAAGATTAAAGAAAAAAGGTAAGAAAATAGGTAAATTGAGATTTAAGGGCAAAGACTGGTTCAAGACCTTTACTTATAACCAATCAGGATTCAAGTTAATAAATAATGGAAAAAGATGCCAAGTATTAAAGCTGTCAAAGATTGGAAATATCCTGGTAAGATGCCATAGAGATATTAATGATAAAATAAAACAGGTAACAATAAAGAAAGAAGCATCAGGAAAATGGTTTGCTTCGATAATTGCAGAAAATAAAGACACAATAACTAAAACACGAAACAAAAATAAAGTTGGTATTGACTTAGGAATTTTGAATTACATTTATGATAGCGATGGAAATTGTTTTGATAATCCAAAACATCTGAGTGAATCTATGGTAAAACTAGCTAAAGCACAAAAGAAGCTTTCAAAAAAGAAAAAAGGTTCAAACAATAAAAACAAACAAAGATTAAAAACAGCCATAATCCATGAAAGAATAGTGAATAAAAGAAATGATTTCCTTCATAAGCTTTCAAGATACTACATCAACAATTACAGTTTAATTGCAATAGAGAATCTTAATGTTAAAGGTCTTATTAAACTATCATACAATGCAAAGAACATAATGGATGTATCATGGTCAAGGTTCATACAAATGCTTGAATACAAGGCTGAAAGGGCTGGTGTTCAAATAGCAAAAGTAGAACCTGGAGGAACAACACAAACCTGTTCAAACTGTGGAATAGAAGTTCATAAGAAATTATGGAACAGGATACATAAATGTAGTTGTGGATTAGAAATAAACAGGGATTATAATTCAGCAAAAGAAATACTTAAAAGAGCATTAGTACGGCAGGACTTGTCGGAATTCAAGCCTATGGAGATTAAGCCTCTACTCATTCATGAGCAAGCTGGTCTATGAATTAGGAAGCCTTGGACTTTTAGTTTGAGGAGGACGTCACGCTTCATCTTGAGAGGCAATTTGACTATTTTACGAGGGAAAACTATATAAGTATCTTATTACCTCTAGAAAGAGGAGGTTGAAAAACTATGGCTGTTAAAAAACCGTTCGGTGGATATACTGTTTGTTTTGCAGGTAGATCAGAAACTGTAGAGGATGTTTTTGGTAAAACAAAAATTACTCCAAGTGAAATGACAAAGAAGCTTTGGGTATTTGTCAAAGGTAAAAGACTTGCAAGCAAATAATTAAAATGGGTTTTTATAACCCATATTTCTTTTATTAAATTCAGAGTTAAATATGGAATGGTATAAAGAATTAAAGTATAGAAAAATAATATTTGGTTTTATCTTTTTAATAATTGGTTATTTCTCATTGAGATATGCATTTAATCAACCATGTGAAATAAATTTTGGTAGTTTAGGTGAACAATTGGGTTTAGGTTTACCAAAAGAACTAAGTAGGGCTATTTGTATGACTTCTAATTTCCAGTCTTTGTTATTTAGTTTAATAGGAATAGCCTTAATATTTCCATCAATTGGTGCTATAGTTAAAGGTTTTACAGAATGAAGGTCTTTTTAGGAAGCGATCATCAAGGATTTGAGCTAAAAGAATATATTAAATTTTTTTTAAAGGAGTTAAAGTATGAAATATTAGATTTTGGTACATATTCTACGAAACCTACTGATTACCCATTTTATGCGCAAAGAGTAGGTGAAGCTATAATGAGAGAAACAGGAAATTTTGGAATTCTTTGCTGTTATACTGGAATTGGGATGAGTATTGCTGCTAATAAAGTAACTGGTATTAGGGCTGCTTTATGTGAAGATGTAGAAAAAGCAAGATTAAGTAGGGAACATAATGATGCAAATGTTCTTGCTTTAGGTGCATGTAATTATATTACTGAAGAAAAATTAGATGGAAATCAATTGGGTCAATGTAAAGAGATAATTAAAATATGGTTGAATACACCATTTAGTTCTGAAATTAGACATATAAAAAGACTTGAGCAAATTTTATATATTGAGTGCCCTGAATTAAATATGCCTCAAGTTAAGAAAGAAGATAAGCCTTTTTATTTTAAAGATTAATTCTTAAGCCGAGGTCGCATAAGCTGGTAGTGCAGCAGAAATCCTAAAAGGATTGTTGTCTCTCGAAAACTGCCGTCTGAAAAGACATGTAGGTTCAAATCCTACCCTCGGCGCTACTTTTTATTAATGAGAAATAAAAAGAATTATTTAATCTTCTTTATTCTATAAAATAAGTTATCTTCTGTAGAACTATAACTGTACTTTCCTTTTGTTTTTTCTTCTATACCATTAGTAACACATTTAACATGTTCTTGAGAGAGAGGATGATAACTTTCAATATCAATATCATTTATCTTTAATCTCTCTTCTATTTTAGGTATTAAATTATTTACAATATCTTCTATATCTTCACGACAAACTTCAGGACCTTCATGTGCCATTGAATAACTTCCTAAAGTAGTTGCGCCAATAACTAATGTTGTTGCTAATATTTTTTTAAGATTTTTCATATACTACCCCCAGTTGTTATTTACAACTTTTATTTAGGAAAAAGCTTTCTTTATAAGCATATCGTATTTTGAGAATATAAAACTTAAATTTAAAAATAACAGTATTTTATCTATCCCATATATGGAATACTACAAACTTTCAGAAAAAGAGGTATTAGATGCTTTAAGAACTAGTGAAAAGGGCCTAAGTGAGGAAGAGTCTAAACAAAGATTAAAAGAATATGGGGAGAATAAATTAAAAGAAATAAAAAAGACTTCTGCATTTGAAATTTTTTTTAGACAATTTACAGATCCTTTGGTTTTAATCTTAATAGCAGCTGCAATAGTTTCTTTATTAATAAAAGAGTTTTTTGATTCTTACTTAATATTAGGAATTGTTGTACTTAATGGTTTTTTAGGGTTTTATCAAGAATATAAAGCAGAAAAGTCTGTTGAGTTATTGAAAAAATTAGCTTCTTTAAAGAGTATGGTTTTAAGAGATTCTAAGATTAAAGAAATTTATTCAACTGAATTAGTTCCTGGTGATATAGTTATAATCGAGACAGGGGATAAAGTTCCAGCGGATATAAGATTAATAGAATCAAATGACCTTTATATTAATGAAGCTTCTTTAACAGGGGAATCCAAACCAGTACATAAGGAATTAAATAAAATAGATAAGGATGTTGCAATAGCTGATCAGAAAAATATGCTTTTTCTAGGTACAATTGTTACTCGAGGTAAAGGCAAAGGTATAATTGCAGCAACAGGAATGAGCACAGAACTTGGAAAGATAGCTGGAATAGTACAAGAAACAGAGGCTGAATTAACACCATTACAGGTAAAATTAAAAGAGCTTGGAAAGTTCATTACAATATTAATCTTATCCATTGTTACAATAATAACTATTACTGGGATTTACAGAGGGGGTACATTTCTTGATATGTTCCTTATTGGAATTAGTTTAGCTGTTGCTGCAATTCCAGAGGGCTTACCAGCGGTAGTTACAGTAGCACTTTCTATAGGTACAAAAAAGATGATTAAAAGAAATGTATTAATTAAAAAATTAACAGCAGTAGAGGCATTAGGTTCTGTTACAGTAATTTGTAGTGATAAAACAGGAACTTTAACTAAAGGCGAGATGACTGTAAAGAGAATTTTCTGCAACAACAAAATAATAGATATTGAGGGTTCAGGATATTCCACAAGTGGCAGATTTTTATTAGATAACAAAGAGTTTTCTTCAAAAGAATTAGAATTACTTCTTAAAATAGGCATGTTAAATAATGATTCTATATTACAAGATCATGATTTTATAGGCGATCCAACTGAGATAGCATTATTGGTTGGCGCTATGAAGTTTAATCTTAAGGAAGAAGATTTAGACAAAGAATATAAAAGAATTGATACTGTTTCATTTACTTCTGAAAGAAAAATGATGACGACATTACATAACCATAAGAACGGCAATATTGTTTTCTCTAAGGGTGCAATTGAAATTCTTCTTAAAAAATGCAGTAGAATTTATATTGGTGGGATGGTAAGAAGGTTAACAACACCACTAAGACAGAGAATATTAGGGGTAAATAATGAATTTGCCAATAATGGTTTAAGGGTTTTAGGGTTTGCTTATAAGAAGTTTGAGAGGAATAAAATTTCTGAGTCTGATGAAACCAATTTAGTCTTCTTGGGTATGCAGGCAATGATTGACCCGCCAAGAGAAGAGGCGATAGAAGCTGTAAAAAAGTGTAAAGAAGCAGGTATTAGGGTAGTAATGATTACTGGCGATAATGCAATAACAGCAAAAGCAGTTGCAAAAGAATTAGGAATTCAAGATGGAATTTTAAAGGGTGAAGATTTAGACAAAATTAACCTGGATGATGTCGTTGAAAAGATTTCTGTATATGCAAGGGTAAATCCAGAGCATAAAATAAAAATAGTTGACGCATTAAAGAAGAAAGGACATATAGTTGCAATGACTGGGGATGGGATTAATGATGCCCCGGCGTTAAAAAAGGCAGATATTGGGGTTGCCATGGGTAAAACAGGGACAGATGTTTCAAAAGATGCAGCTTCAATTATTTTATTAGATGATAATTTTGCTTCCATAGTTAATGCTATTGAAGAAGGCAGAGGGATTTATGATAATATTAAAAAATTTGTAAATTATCTTTTATCTGCAAATTTGGGTGAGGTTTTAGTTTTGTTCTTCCCATTAATACTTGGCTGGAAATATATGGGAAAATTAGCAATACCATTAATTGCTGTACAATTATTATGGCTCAATCTTGTTACAGATGGTTTACCTGCTTTAGCACTCGGTTTTGATCCTGCTGAAGAAAATATCATGAAAAGATCTCCAAGAAAGCCTGATGAGAAGATACTTTCAGCTAATATGGTCTGGAATATAATTGTAATGAGTATTTTGATGTTAACATCAGTTTTATACATATTTAATTATGGTTTATCTGAAAGTCTTATTAAAGCACAGACATTAGCATTAACCACTATTGTATTGCTTGAATTTGCAAGGGTATATGTTATAAGAAAGGAGTATAAAGCTAAGGTATTTTCAAATAAATACCTTGTTTTTGCAATGGTTGCTTCTACAATATTACAGGTTTTAGTTAATTATCCACCATTAAATGTCTTTCTAAAATTAACGCCATTGAATCTAGTAGAATGGGCATATATTGCTGCTTTGGTTATGGTTGTTTTCATATTATCTTTCATTTCAAATAAATTAATAGCAAGCTTAACTAAAGAACAGGATTAAATTATCTTAATCTACCATAGTCTTTGTAAAGTTTAATTATTACAACCAATAAGAATAATACTAGAAGATAGAGTATATCATTATAGGCACATAAAATTCTAGTGTAATTATTTACAAAATTTCTTATTGAGGTTAAAAATAAGATTAAAGTAACTATAAGTATATTTTGTACCATTAAACTAGGATCATATAACATACCATTGAAATAGTGTCTTACATCGCCTTCAATAAGCATGGCTAAAATAAATATTATTATCGAAGAAAATAACATTATTAGTAAGGAAATTAAGCCAAAGCCAGGATTTAAATTACATAGGCTTTTTGTTAAATTATTATTCCTATAAATGTTATAAATAAGAAAAGAAGATAGTATTGCTAATGCTAATGCTATGAATTGTATTATACTTGAACCCTTCTTTAATTTCATCTAAAAGGAAGATTTTGAAACCCTTATAAATTTTTCCCAAATTAAGATACTATTAATTTTCCCCGCATCATATCCATAGAACATCTAAACTTGAAAGTTCCTTTTTTGTCAGGATTAATATCTACAGTCGCCTTGCCGCCTCCCGGGATTAATTTTATAATTTTAAAGTCTGGAAATACTACTTCTCGTGCACAACCAGCGTTTTCATCAGCATAAAAATTGATCTTTAATGGAATCTTTTCTTTAGCTATTATTGTATTTGGTGTATATTTAGAAGATGTGATTCTTACATCAACTTCTTGGTAATTTCCTTTAACCTCTGCTTCTTTTTTCTCTTCCTTAGTTAACTCTTGTAAATAAGGTGGTAAACTCAGTTGGTTATCAGTTGTTGTAGTACCAGTTACTTCCTGTACTGAAAATGGTAGAATAATGCTTATAATAATAAATGAAATAAGAATTATAGCCCAAGTTAAGATGAATTTATTTGATACCTTATTTTTTTTATTTTGTTCAGGCATACAACAATTTACCCTGCAATTAACAGCATAAGCAATTCCAGTCATTGTGATTATAAAAATAAAAGTAAAGAAGGGAATAAAAATATCTATATCAAATGGCCTTATCATTTGTCCAAGCATAGCGCCCATCATTCCACCCATAGGACCAGCAATCACACCTTCCATTATCCCTAAATGACCCCCCAATTTACCAAAAGGAATACCAAAAATAAGTCCAATTATGCTACCCATAATAACACCATATAAGAAATTACCTGTTGGTATGAGGTATAATGTTGCCGTAATTAAACCAGCAATCATTCCAAAAGTCATTCCAATCATCATCCCATGCATTTCATCGATATTTCTTCTTTGTTTATATACATAAATAGAAACAGCTATCATTATTGCTAGGAATAAAAGATAAATAATCAAATAGGGTTGGTTTTCTATGAATGCCATATTTTACATTTCCTGTAAAGGCTATTTAAATAATTTTTGTTTAAGTATGTTTTCTAGAGAGAAACTTATTTTAGGATAATATAATTTAAACTAAACAATCAATACCTCTTCTTATAAATTCTATCATGATGGTCAAAATCAACAAAAAGAACGAAATTATCTTGAATCGTAACTTTAAAGACTAAAACAAAACTACTATCAATATGGACACTCTTAAAATCTTTTAGATCATGTCTTAGATTTTTATAGTGGTGTATTGACTCTTTATCCCTATTAATAATTTCTTTAATTTTTTTATTAATTATCTCAACCCTTTTCTTATCTTTTTTAGCTAATCTTTTAATTATAAATTTAAGGTCATCAGAAAGGTTAAAATCAAACATTTTATACTTCACAAAGTGTATCTAACTCTTGTATTGTCATTTTTTTATTTCTATATTTTTCAAAATGCCTTTTAGTTATATCAATAACTTTTTTTATATATTCTTCAGTTGCTTCTCTCTCCAGTATGTCATCTCCATACATTTCAATAAACTTATTTAATGCTTCAGATTTATCCTTTAATCCAAGTTTTATTTTTATTATATTTAAAACTCTATTAGCATAATCGTTTAGTTCAACTCTTGCTGAAATTAATTTTTCCATTTTTCTTTTAAAGTGATTTTATATGCATATGGGATGCATATTTAGTATATAAATCTTTCTTCTTACAGTAGATGATCAAATTACTCTTTGAAATTAGATTCTTTGATTTGTATGTCGTATGTTTTTATTTTCGTGTTATGTTTTATTGGGTGGTTCACTTATTTGTTCAGACCTATTAAGTGGCATGGCTGCTTTGTCTTGTGCTTTTACAAATGAGTCTTGCAGACCTGATGAGAAGATAAAAAGCTTTAAAAACAGTTCTTTGTTTAATTCCCCTAATAGCGGAGTAGGGTAGCTAGGAGTGCCCGATGGGCTCATAAGGCTTTGAGGCACCCATAGACCGGTGGAAGCATGTAAAATGCTGCCGAATTCAAATCCACCCTCCGCTATTTTTCCAATATTTTTTTATTTTGCTTAGATGTTTAGGACTGTAGAAACCCACCTTTAAGAGCCACAATTTGAGGTTTCATTACCATTTAGTTCTAACCTGTTAATTATTGTAAACCCACCTTCAGTTCTTTTATCTAATACTTTATAATCATAAATCTCAACTGGTTTAAAACCTATACAAATTAGCACCCGAGCAACTTCATTTATTAGTTTCTTACTATTTGAGGATAGAGTTATAACAGGGTAGTATGGGTTATTTTTATATTTTCTTTTGAAAGAGATACATCCATAAGTATCAAATATGCCCTTTATAAAAGGAATTAAGAATAATTTATCCCTTTTTAAATATTGTAGGAATTCCTAAATTATGGTTTTTTCTACCTTTTAGAAGTCCAATTATTTCTGTTAAGTATGTAAATAACGATTTAGAGTAGAGTACAAAACCATATGATCTGTTTGAATCCTGGTATTTAATTATTGGTATGAAACCAAATACTCTTTTAAAATAAGGACCAATTATCTTATGATATAATTCTTGTTCATCTTTTGGATTTCCGACACATTTTATTATATAATCATTTTTATCCTGTCGTGTATATATACTACCATCCCCTACAAGAATGCCACATAAATATGAAAGCTCTCGTGATACTCTCTTTGGTAGTATGAGTCCTTTTTCTTTATCTATACATGTTAATTTTATTTGCGATAAATCAAATTCCATTTTCTTCGTTGTTAACTAATTTTTGCCAATACACCTAAGATAATATCTTGCTTCTTTTGTTATCAAAACTTTAAAATATTTAATGAAAGTCTCAATATGTGATATATTTCTTTTATATTTGTAATCTTTATTCCTTTTTATATCCCCTAAAACAATGCATAAATCTTCATTCTTGAGCCTTTCTATATACTTATCACTAACCTCAATAGTAAAGTCTGAATCTTCTAAACAATGGTTAATTATCTTTTTATCCTTAACAGAAAGACATTGAATATTACTATTTTTATCATTAGTAAACTTTGCACTAACATTTCCAGTAGAAGGAAACTTTCTTAATATTGCTTCTAAACCATATCTATTTTTAATTAAATAATCAACTTCATCTAAGGTTACTTTATCTGCATAAGAGCTAATCGGGTTAAAAGCTAATAATAGGAGATAAATGCCTGTTTTTTTCATATAATATTCATTACAGTAAATCATTTAAATAAATTTCTTTGTAAGATTTGTATGGTTGATGTTAAAAAACCTAAGATTGCTTATTTTAGCATGGAAGTAGGCCTAGAAAACTCTATTAAAACATATGCAGGCGGTCTAGGAATTCTTGCTGGTGATATACTTAAGTCGTTTGCTGATCGTGAAGTTCCTGTTGTTGGTGTAAGTTTGATTCATAATCAAGGTTATTTTGAACAAGAGATTACTAATGGCAGACAAGATGAATTTTATTCTTTTTGGAACCCCAGAGATAAAATGATCGAAGTTCCTGAAAGAATTAGTGTTAATATACAAGGAAGAAATGTAAATGTTAGGACTTGGTTATATGAATTAAAAGGCAGAACAGGATTCTCAGTTCCTATTTATTTTTTAGATACGTGGGGTATTAATTTTGGAAGATATTGGGATGAAGACATAACCTCTAGATTATATGGTGGTGATCATGCCTATCATCGTATTACACAAGAAGCTATTTTAGGTATGGGTGGTAAAAGAATGCTTGATAAATTGGGTTTTGAAATAGAAACCTACCATATAAATGAAGGCCATCCAGCATTACTTTTATTAGAGTTATTAAAAGAATTTAATTCAGCAGATAAAGTAAAAGAGAAATGTGTTTTTACTACACATACACCATTAATGGCGGGGCATGATTCTTTTAGCTATCATGATATAACTGATGTTCTTAAGAACGAATTACCTTTAGGAATTCAAGAATATGCAGGCTATAATCGTTTTAATATGACTGAATTAGCAATGAAATTAAGCAGATATGTAAATGCCGTTTCAAAAAAGCATGGTAAGGTTATGGGATTTATGTTCCCGGGAGTAAATATAGACTATATTACTAATGGTGTTCATTCCTATACCTGGACTTCTGAAGAAATGAAAAAAGTATATGATGAAATTGTTCCAGAATGGCGTTTAGATCCTGTAAATCTAAATCAGCTTAAACATATTAAATGTACTGATGAAATATTTAATGCGCATCAAGTCTCTAAAAATAAACTCTTTGAATTTATAAAAGAAAATTATGGTGTTAATTTAGATCCCTCAATTTTAACAATATGTTTTGCTAGAAGAGCAGCTACCTATAAGAGAGCAGATTTAATATTCCATAATATAAATGAGCTTAAGAGAATAGGAAAGAATAAAATTCAACTTATATTTGCTGGCAAGGCTCATCCACAGGATAATACAGGTAAAGACTTAATTGCACGTTTATTAAATAATATTAATGATTTAAATAACGATATTAAAGCAGTTTATCTAGAGAATTATAATATAGATCAAGCAAAATTACTTACTTCAGGTGCTGATTTATGGTTAAATACACCATTAAGACCAAGAGAAGCTTCTGGTACAAGTGGAATGAAAGCAGCACATAATGGTGTTCCTAGTTTTAGTGTATTAGATGGATGGTGGATAGAAGGACATAAAGAAGGTATTACTGGTTGGTCAATTGGCCCTGAACCTTTTGAAAATAGGATTGTTGAGACAAGTAATAGTGAAGATGCAGATGATATGTACAGAAAGTTAAAAGATATAATAATACCTACTTTTTATGATAATCAAAAACTATGGAAAGAAATAATGTTAAATTCTATTGCTGAAAATGCATCTTACTTTAATACAGAAAGGGTTGTAAAAGAATATTGTACTAAGGCTTATAATTTATAAGAATATGAATCTTATTAAATTTCATTATAACTACAAAATTAGATAGTAAAGCGAATAAAATGTTCGTTTAATAGTTGTTAAACTCAATTTTCGTGCAGATATTATAAGGAGACTCCGTCGCTTTACAATAATTACCTTTATAAATTATATCACATTTATTAAAAGTATGAACAGAAAATTAGCGCTTATTGTGATGTTAATTATTGGAATTATTTTAGTTACTGGTTGTGTTCAACAAGCTGGAGGCAAAAAAAATAATCCAACTGTAAATAAGGTAGCCGAGATAGATTCAAAAATTAAGTTACTCAATAGCACGCAAAAAGAATCTTTATCAAATACATTTTCTAAATCGAAGCCTATAAATCAGAGAATATCTTCTTCAATAAACTCCCTAATTACACTATCTAACAAAAAGAGTGACCCCAAACTGACAGATCTTACAAATAAAATAAAAAACGTTTATTCTGGTAACACAATTACTGTTTTGCTTGATGAAACTGAGAATAATATCGATGAGCAAAATGAAAATCTTGATGAAGGTAATATAGAACTGCAGCAAGAAATAAATGCAGAAATTGCTCTTACAAATCAACTTAATGAATATGCTAATCAAACAGGAGATAATCAGGTTTTAGGGGTTGCAAACTCATTAAACCAGGAGTTTAGGGAACTTAGAAAAACCCATCAGGAGTTTACCAATGAACTTAATGATGATCTAAATGAAAATATTAATGATGTTCATGAAGACCTTGTGAATAATGTGCAACATCAATTGGAAGAAAAGTATGGGACACAAGAAAATGATTTAGATGAGATGGATAAAGAAAACATTGAATCAGAGGAATTTGCGGGTCAAGGTATACAAGAAAATGGGACTGTAGAGCAAAACGGTGACGATAATTCTAATTCAGAAAATGCAACTATCGAACAAAATTCTAAAGATGATAATCTAAATGAAAACGGTGTGGAAAAATCAGTTTCTGGTAACAAGGACAAAAACGAGTAGTTAGACACCAAATTTCTAAAGGAAAACTGCCATTTAATTCTTTATTTTGTCATATCACATTCGTTTAATAGTTGTTAGTTAGTTGCAATAAGTGGGCGGGCTGAGAATTACACACCCGGATCATACATATGAGATAATCCTTTGTATCTTTCATATTGACATCCATCACACGCTGCCCCATCATGATTTGGCTCGCATGTTTTTAGTGTCCATCTCATTGTTTGGACTTGAACTGGAGTCTCTGCGAGAATTCTTTCAATATCTCCTTTAGAATAATATCCTCCCTTAAAACCATGCAATGTAGCATGACACCTATGCGCTGTTCCATTTCTTGGATCTTGTTCCCAAGCCCAAATTCTACAAAGCACATTATCTTGCTCCATACCACTTGTATAGTTCTACTCACATATAAATGTTTCTATTGTTATTACTATATAATTTATACAAGAATCGCTCAACCCTAACTTTAAGACGTCTTTTTTCTCAACTCTTCGGTTTCCCTTCACCTTTAGAAGTTAGTTTTATATAATCCATTAGTTTTATCTTAATTATGATACCAAAAATTATTTTCAAATATTCTTGGATTTATGACCAAAACTGGAAAGAATGGATAAAAATTTACAAAAGAAAAACTGGTAGATATCCAAGTACAAACCAAATTTTAAATTATATCAAGAAAGTAGAAAAACTTTGGAGAAAAGATGAGAAAAAAATTCTTAAAGAACTTTCAAAAATATCCAAGTTAAAGTGGAAATCGAAATTTATCTATTGTTATGTTGTTGGTAGATGTATACCTTTTTCAGAACCGTTAACCTTACCAGTTTATGATGGACATCCTAATTACTTTATTGATACATTAATACACGAGTTGATTCACCAGTTGTTTAACCAAAATGAAAATATGAAAAGATCAGAGGATGCATGGAAATATATTAATAGAAAATACAAAAAAGAAGCACATACAACTAGAATTCACATCCCACTTGATGCAATCCATTCTCACATCTATTTGAAATTTTTTGGAGAAAAAAGACTAAAGAGAGATATTAATTTAGTTAGTTTTCTATCAGATTACAAAAAATCTTGGGAAATAGTACAAAAAGATGGATATCAAAAAATAATCCAAGAATTTACAAAAAGAATAAAATAATTTTTTGGTGGGCTTCGGGCAACTCTCCTTCACTTCGTTCGTCAAACCACGTTGCACTAAAAATAAGATTCAACCATAATAACCTTTATGAAATTTAGGTTTAAATGGCAGTGTTTTACTTACCATATTCCTTATTTCTGATTCTTGTGCATTAGGGTATTTTAAATGCATTGCCTCATGATAAAGAACCTCTAAAAATTCATCTCCCTCCAAACTATCCAGAATTCTAATTACCCTTGTTCCTATTTCTGCTGTTCCTAATACATTCTCTTCTAGGGCTGATTTAGGAACCCTTAAAACTATTGCACCAGAAGGTAAAGAGACATAAAAGTTATGATCAACTACTTCTCTTTTTTTATTGTATGTTACATAAGAATAGACTAAACCAATCTTATTTGTTTTATTCCTATCAAGATAATATTCTATATAGACTTTATTTTCTCCAAGATATTTTTCAGCTTTAAGTAAGAGGTCTTTTGTCTCTATTAATTTTGATTCTAGACTGCTTGATCCATTAACTAGGTTTATTTTACTTTCTAGTACTTTACTTATTTGTTCTAATAGACTTCCTTGCATATTTGTTTCCTACTATAAATGAATAGACGAATACCAAGGTTAAATAGTTTATGGCTAAGAACTCTGGCCTAGCCCACGATATTCCATTAATTTTTAGGTTAAATATTGGGTAAAGGAAAGGTGTTGGGAAAAATGCTGCCTCATGAGTTGGTATGTCAATGAGTATATGTAAAGGCCAGCCTAAAAGAAATATATAAAACTTTCTTGTTATAATAGTAATTAATAAAATAATAAAAGCTGCAACTACTAAACTATGTGTAAAATTATATAAATTAAAGACATATGAAGGAATTTCGTATATTGTTGGTCTGCTGAAATGATTTATTCCAGCCCTTAATATAAAGAATGGAAAGAAAGTAACTAAATCTGAAAGTACACCAAATAAAGTAGCTAATTTTGGAAATTTAGTTTTATGAAATATTGCATAAGTCCATAAGCCATGTGCAAGTATGTCCATACAATAATTAAGTGGTAATGTTATTAATATAATTTGCTTTGCTTAGAAAAACTATTCTTTATTAAAAACAAATTCTTTAATCTTTCAACATTTCTTTGATCATTTTCTTTTTCAGATTCTTTAGAGCAGCTTTCCACATAGGGACAATAAGAACATTTCCAAGATTCAGAGCCCGTCATTATAGATTCTGGAACCTTTGGAAGTAAATTATTGTCTATATTTTGTTTTAATTCCTTTAACTTATATAGTACAAATTCAACTAAACCAGAGTCATATTCTATTTTAAATTCCTTTAATTCCTGGTTATCCTTATTTTCATAAAGAATAATGCCTTTATTTATCTTAAAATAATGCATGTAAAGCTGTATTTGCTTGTAGTGATCTTCATCTGGTTTACTTAATTTTTTAAAACCAAAATCATTTATTGATTTAATTTCTAAAACATAAGGTTCATTATCAATATTTAAAATTGCATCTGCCCTACCATTTATTATTTCTTGTGGTGGTATTTCTATTTCAATAGCCTTAACTATGCCTAAGCTTATAAGGACCTCCATTGTACGCATATGAACATGATCGCCTTGATGCATCTTTCTGAGGAAAATAGCGTCTAGTTCTTTCTTTGGATATTTTTTAAATTGAAAATAAACTGCTCGAGGGCATTTTCCAGAATCTGTTATATAGAAGTGTGCTCTTTCTCTTTCTTCCTTTTTTGAAAGGTAGAATTCTTCTATTTTTTCTATTATCATAATTAACTTTTTACCTTTATTAGGTTTATAAGATTTTAGTTATTTAAAAATATAGAAAAATTTTATATAGTATTCATTTTGATTTATTAATATGTTAACTTTAGGCATTGACGAAAGTGCGAGAGGTCCGTGTATAGGGGCTATGTTTCTAGTAGGAGCTCTTTTTGAAGAAGATAAATTACTAACATTAAAGGAACTTGGCGTTAAGGATTCTAAGCTATTAACACATAGAAAGAGAGTTTGGCTGGCAGAAAAGATAAAAAATATTGCTGAAAAAATAAAAGTAATTAAGGTTAGTCCGCAAGAAATTGATAATGCTGTAGAAGGTAAAGATGGTCTAAATCTTAATTGGTTAGAGGCAATAAAACAAGCTGAGATAATAAATGAACTAGAACCAGATAGAGCTATTATAGATTGTCCAAGTCCCAATATTAGATCCTATACTAACTTTTTAAGAAAATATATAAGAAAAGAAATTTTAGATAAGATTGAATTAATAGTAGCGCATAAGGCCGATTTTGACTACGTAGAATGTAGCAGTGCTTCAATCATTGCAAAGGTTGAAAGGGAGATAGAAGTAAAAAAAATAGAAAAAATTACTGGAATGCCAATAGGCTCTGGTTACGTTTCCAATCCAATCTGTCAGAAGTTTTTAAAAGAAAATTTTGATAAGTTCCCAGAAATATTTAGAAAATCATGGATAAGTTGGAAAAATCATGATGAAGCAAGGAAACAGAAGAAGATAGTTGATTTTAAAACTAATGAACTGTAAATTAACGTCAGCTAAAATATGAGTGATTATACTCAATTTTTTAGAAGGAAAAAATCCAAATTTTGAGAGCCCCGAGTTTATCATCAATAATCTGCGAAGCAGACAATATTTTAGGAGTGCCTGCTTATTTTTGTTAACTCATATGTATGATAGATTTTAATTTTATTCTGATCTTTCAACTTCTTGTCATTGCTCCAAATTGCACAGTTCAATCTCAATGCAAGTGCAAAATAAGCCATATCATCATGGTCAGGAGTTAGCTTTTCTGCTTCCTCAACATAAGGAACTAACTCTTCAAGCGGAACAATAACTATTCTTCTTTTGATTGTTTCAATCAGTCTGAAAAATTCTTCTTCTGTTCGTTCTGTTTTCTTAAAGATTTCTTCCTTGTGTTTTTCCAGTTCTGTAAAAATGTATTCTGGAGTGAATAAGTGAAACTTTTCATTAAATAAAAGAGCATAGCTAAAACTATCTTTAATCAAAGCTGAGAATAGAACATTGGCATCAATGACGAGATCCATACTTACCTCGCCATTTTTCGCAGTTTATTGCTTACTTCTTTGCTAACTTCTTTACCTAATCTCAAGGCGTCTGATTCAGTAAGTTTACTCTTCTCTTTGAATTTTCTCAGAAACTCCATGTCTTCTATCTTTTGCATGAATGCCTGCCTTGCTACCTCAGACCAGTTCATCTCTGGAAAAGCGTCCATTTTCTTCTTCATTTCATCTGGAACAGCTAATGTTAGTGTTGTCATTTTGGATACCTCCTACGTTATGTGTAGTTAATTATAATGTGTGTAAGTATATAAAAGTTTCTATTGGCAGCCAGTAGTTTTAGTGTATTAGATGGATGGTGGATAGAAGGACATAAAGAAGGTATTACTGGTTGGTCAATTGGCCCTGAACCTTTTGAAAATAGGATTGTTGAGACAAGTAATAGTGAAGATGCAGATGATATGTACAGAAAGTTAAAAGATATAATAATACCTACTTTTTATGATAATCAAAAACTATGGAAAGAAATAATGTTAAATTCTATTGCTGAAAATGCATCTTACTTTAATACAGAAAGGGTTGTAAAAGAATATTGTACTAAGGCTTATAATTTATAAGAATATGAATCTTATTAAATTTCATTATAACTACAAAATTAGATAGTAAAGCGAATAAAATGTTCGTTTAATAGTTGTTAAACTCAATTTTCGTGCAGATATTATAAGGAGACTCCGTCGCTTTACAATAATTACCTTTATAAATTATATCACATTTATTAAAAGTATGAACAGAAAATTAGCGCTTATTGTGATGTTAATTATTGGAATTATTTTAGTTACTGGTTGTGTTCAACAAGCTGGAGGCAAAAAAAATAATCCAACTGTAAATAAGGTAGCCGAGATAGATTCAAAAATTAAGTTACTCAATAGCACGCAAAAAGAATCTTTATCAAATACATTTTCTAAATCGAAGCCTATAAATCAGAGAATATCTTCTTCAATAAACTCCCTAATTACACTATCTAACAAAAAGAGTGACCCCAAACTGACAGATCTTACAAATAAAATAAAAAACGTTTATTCTGGTAACACAATTACTGTTTTGCTTGATGAAACTGAGAATAATATCGATGAGCAAAATGAAAATCTTGATGAAGGTAATATAGAACTGCAGCAAGAAATAAATGCAGAAATTGCTCTTACAAATCAACTTAATGAATATGCTAATCAAACAGGAGATAATCAGGTTTTAGGGGTTGCAAACTCATTAAACCAGGAGTTTAGGGAACTTAGAAAAACCCATCAGGAGTTTACCAATGAACTTAATGATGATCTAAATGAAAATATTAATGATGTTCATGAAGACCTTGTGAATAATGTGCAACATCAATTGGAAGAAAAGTATGGGACACAAGAAAATGATTTAGATGAGATGGATAAAGAAAACATTGAATCAGAGGAATTTGCGGGTCAAGGTATACAAGAAAATGGGACTGTAGAGCAAAACGGTGACGATAATTCTAATTCAGAAAATGCAACTATCGAACAAAATTCTAAAGATGATAATCTAAATGAAAACGGTGTGGAAAAATCAGTTTCTGGTAACAAGGACAAAAACGAGTAGTTAGACACCAAATTTCTAAAGGAAAACTGCCATTTAATTCTTTATTTTGTCATATCACATTCGTTTAATAGTTGTTAGTTAGTTGCAATAAGTGGGCGGGCTGAGAATTACACACCCGGATCATACATATGAGATAATCCTTTGTATCTTTCATATTGACATCCATCACACGCTGCCCCATCATGATTTGGCTCGCATGTTTTTAGTGTCCATCTCATTGTTTGGACTTGAACTGGAGTCTCTGCGAGAATTCTTTCAATATCTCCTTTAGAATAATATCCTCCCTTAAAACCATGCAATGTAGCATGACACCTATGCGCTGTTCCATTTCTTGGATCTTGTTCCCAAGCCCAAATTCTACAAAGCACATTATCTTGCTCCATACCACTTGTATAGTTCTACTCACATATAAATGTTTCTATTGTTATTACTATATAATTTATACAAGAATCGCTCAACCCTAACTTTAAGACGTCTTTTTTCTCAACTCTTCGGTTTCCCTTCACCTTTAGAAGTTAGTTTTATATAATCCATTAGTTTTATCTTAATTATGATACCAAAAATTATTTTCAAATATTCTTGGATTTATGACCAAAACTGGAAAGAATGGATAAAAATTTACAAAAGAAAAACTGGTAGATATCCAAGTACAAACCAAATTTTAAATTATATCAAGAAAGTAGAAAAACTTTGGAGAAAAGATGAGAAAAAAATTCTTAAAGAACTTTCAAAAATATCCAAGTTAAAGTGGAAATCGAAATTTATCTATTGTTATGTTGTTGGTAGATGTATACCTTTTTCAGAACCGTTAACCTTACCAGTTTATGATGGACATCCTAATTACTTTATTGATACATTAATACACGAGTTGATTCACCAGTTGTTTAACCAAAATGAAAATATGAAAAGATCAGAGGATGCATGGAAATATATTAATAGAAAATACAAAAAAGAAGCACATACAACTAGAATTCACATCCCACTTGATGCAATCCATTCTCACATCTATTTGAAATTTTTTGGAGAAAAAAGACTAAAGAGAGATATTAATTTAGTTAGTTTTCTATCAGATTACAAAAAATCTTGGGAAATAGTACAAAAAGATGGATATCAAAAAATAATCCAAGAATTTACAAAAAGAATAAAATAATTTTTTGGTGGGCTTCGGGCAACTCTCCTTCACTTCGTTCGTCAAACCACGTTGCACTAAAAATAAGATTCAACCATAATAACCTTTATGAAATTTAGGTTTAAATGGCAGTGTTTTACTTACCATATTCCTTATTTCTGATTCTTGTGCATTAGGGTATTTTAAATGCATTGCCTCATGATAAAGAACCTCTAAAAATTCATCTCCCTCCAAACTATCCAGAATTCTAATTACCCTTGTTCCTATTTCTGCTGTTCCTAATACATTCTCTTCTAGGGCTGATTTAGGAACCCTTAAAACTATTGCACCAGAAGGTAAAGAGACATAAAAGTTATGATCAACTACTTCTCTTTTTTTATTGTATGTTACATAAGAATAGACTAAACCAATCTTATTTGTTTTATTCCTATCAAGATAATATTCTATATAGACTTTATTTTCTCCAAGATATTTTTCAGCTTTAAGTAAGAGGTCTTTTGTCTCTATTAATTTTGATTCTAGACTGCTTGATCCATTAACTAGGTTTATTTTACTTTCTAGTACTTTACTTATTTGTTCTAATAGACTTCCTTGCATATTTGTTTCCTACTATAAATGAATAGACGAATACCAAGGTTAAATAGTTTATGGCTAAGAACTCTGGCCTAGCCCACGATATTCCATTAATTTTTAGGTTAAATATTGGGTAAAGGAAAGGTGTTGGGAAAAATGCTGCCTCATGAGTTGGTATGTCAATGAGTATATGTAAAGGCCAGCCTAAAAGAAATATATAAAACTTTCTTGTTATAATAGTAATTAATAAAATAATAAAAGCTGCAACTACTAAACTATGTGTAAAATTATATAAATTAAAGACATATGAAGGAATTTCGTATATTGTTGGTCTGCTGAAATGATTTATTCCAGCCCTTAATATAAAGAATGGAAAGAAAGTAACTAAATCTGAAAGTACACCAAATAAAGTAGCTAATTTTGGAAATTTAGTTTTATGAAATATTGCATAAGTCCATAAGCCATGTGCAAGTATGTCCATACAATAATTAAGTGGTAATGTTATTAATATAATTTGCTTTGCTTAGAAAAACTATTCTTTATTAAAAACAAATTCTTTAATCTTTCAACATTTCTTTGATCATTTTCTTTTTCAGATTCTTTAGAGCAGCTTTCCACATAGGGACAATAAGAACATTTCCAAGATTCAGAGCCCGTCATTATAGATTCTGGAACCTTTGGAAGTAAATTATTGTCTATATTTTGTTTTAATTCCTTTAACTTATATAGTACAAATTCAACTAAACCAGAGTCATATTCTATTTTAAATTCCTTTAATTCCTGGTTATCCTTATTTTCATAAAGAATAATGCCTTTATTTATCTTAAAATAATGCATGTAAAGCTGTATTTGCTTGTAGTGATCTTCATCTGGTTTACTTAATTTTTTAAAACCAAAATCATTTATTGATTTAATTTCTAAAACATAAGGTTCATTATCAATATTTAAAATTGCATCTGCCCTACCATTTATTATTTCTTGTGGTGGTATTTCTATTTCAATAGCCTTAACTATGCCTAAGCTTATAAGGACCTCCATTGTACGCATATGAACATGATCGCCTTGATGCATCTTTCTGAGGAAAATAGCGTCTAGTTCTTTCTTTGGATATTTTTTAAATTGAAAATAAACTGCTCGAGGGCATTTTCCAGAATCTGTTATATAGAAGTGTGCTCTTTCTCTTTCTTCCTTTTTTGAAAGGTAGAATTCTTCTATTTTTTCTATTATCATAATTAACTTTTTACCTTTATTAGGTTTATAAGATTTTAGTTATTTAAAAATATAGAAAAATTTTATATAGTATTCATTTTGATTTATTAATATGTTAACTTTAGGCATTGACGAAAGTGCGAGAGGTCCGTGTATAGGGGCTATGTTTCTAGTAGGAGCTCTTTTTGAAGAAGATAAATTACTAACATTAAAGGAACTTGGCGTTAAGGATTCTAAGCTATTAACACATAGAAAGAGAGTTTGGCTGGCAGAAAAGATAAAAAATATTGCTGAAAAAATAAAAGTAATTAAGGTTAGTCCGCAAGAAATTGATAATGCTGTAGAAGGTAAAGATGGTCTAAATCTTAATTGGTTAGAGGCAATAAAACAAGCTGAGATAATAAATGAACTAGAACCAGATAGAGCTATTATAGATTGTCCAAGTCCCAATATTAGATCCTATACTAACTTTTTAAGAAAATATATAAGAAAAGAAATTTTAGATAAGATTGAATTAATAGTAGCGCATAAGGCCGATTTTGACTACGTAGAATGTAGCAGTGCTTCAATCATTGCAAAGGTTGAAAGGGAGATAGAAGTAAAAAAAATAGAAAAAATTACTGGAATGCCAATAGGCTCTGGTTACGTTTCCAATCCAATCTGTCAGAAGTTTTTAAAAGAAAATTTTGATAAGTTCCCAGAAATATTTAGAAAATCATGGATAAGTTGGAAAAATCATGATGAAGCAAGGAAACAGAAGAAGATAGTTGATTTTAAAACTAATGAACTGTAAATTAACGTCAGCTAAAATATGAGTGATTATACTCAATTTTTTAGAAGGAAAAAATCCAAATTTTGAGAGCCCCGAGTTTATCATCAATAATCTGCGAAGCAGACAATATTTTAGGAGTGCCTGCTTATTTTTGTTAACTCATATGTATGATAGATTTTAATTTTATTCTGATCTTTCAACTTCTTGTCATTGCTCCAAATTGCACAGTTCAATCTCAATGCAAGTGCAAAATAAGCCATATCATCATGGTCAGGAGTTAGCTTTTCTGCTTCCTCAACATAAGGAACTAACTCTTCAAGCGGAACAATAACTATTCTTCTTTTGATTGTTTCAATCAGTCTGAAAAATTCTTCTTCTGTTCGTTCTGTTTTCTTAAAGATTTCTTCCTTGTGTTTTTCCAGTTCTGTAAAAATGTATTCTGGAGTGAATAAGTGAAACTTTTCATTAAATAAAAGAGCATAGCTAAAACTATCTTTAATCAAAGCTGAGAATAGAACATTGGCATCAATGACGAGATCCATACTTACCTCGCCATTTTTCGCAGTTTATTGCTTACTTCTTTGCTAACTTCTTTACCTAATCTCAAGGCGTCTGATTCAGTAAGTTTACTCTTCTCTTTGAATTTTCTCAGAAACTCCATGTCTTCTATCTTTTGCATGAATGCCTGCCTTGCTACCTCAGACCAGTTCATCTCTGGAAAAGCGTCCATTTTCTTCTTCATTTCATCTGGAACAGCTAATGTTAGTGTTGTCATTTTGGATACCTCCTACGTTATGTGTAGTTAATTATAATGTGTGTAAGTATATAAAAGTTTCTATTGGCAGCCAGTAGTTTTAGTGTATTGGTTCATGATAACTACCTAACTTACATATTGCTAGTGAGTGTTAAAATGTCATGAACCTACACACCAACTCAGAAACTGACTAAATTTATATACCTCTTTTATTTATTAAATCTTAATGGAAAAAAGAGCCCAAGTAACCTTATTTGTTATTATAGGATTACTTTTGCTAGCTGTTGTTTCATTAATATTATTTAATCTAAATAATTTGAAGATTAAATCAGAAGTTATTGAAACTGCAAAATTACCATCTGATGTTGAGGTTATAAGACAAGATATTGAGTTGTGTTTTAAAGAAGCTGGTGAGAATGCATTGATACTTATAGGGTTGCAAGGTGGTTATGCTATTTCGCCTATAAAATCTTATAAAATTCAAAATATCTATGTTCCATATTATTCTTTTAAAGGGAAAAGTTTAATCCCCAGTATTAAAAATGTAGAATCAGAAATATCTGCTTATGTTTCTAATTATATGTCAAAATGTCTAAATGATATAAAGAACTTTGATGTTAAAAAAGAAAGAATCTCTATAAGTTCTAATATAGAAGAGAATAAAGTTATAGTAAGTGCAAATTATCCTTTAACTTTAACAAAAGGAAATATTACCTTTAAATTAATACAACCATATGAAGCAGAGTATAATTTAAGACTTAAACAGATTTATTTAACTGCTCAAAATATAACCAATTCAAACTTAAAACAAGATTATCTAATAGACTTTGATAGTTTAAGAAATAATATGAATATAACTATATCCCTATTGGAAGAAAATACCTTAGTTTATACAATAAAAGATAATGTTGTTTTACTAAACAATAAACCATATGTATTCCAGTTTGCTGCCAAATTAAAATGAAAAAACTCATAACCGAAGAACACGTTGAAGAGGATGTTTTGGATATTCTTAAGAATCTCGATTATAAATCACTACTACAAAAACAGAAGCAATTACTACAAAAACAGAAGCATTTATAAATATTGAGTATTTACAATACTTAAAATGAAACCAGAAGACAAGGTTTACAAGGCATATTTTGAAAGTAAGAAAAACACTCTTTACTTCAATGAAATAAAAGAACTGTCAAAACTTTCAGACAGCTCACTAACAAACACATTAAATAAACTCACAAAAAATAATACATTAACGCAAGAAAAAACCAAATCAAACACTTTCTACAAAATAAATAACAGAAAACTCTTTGCTTTAAAATTCTCTGAAATTGCAATACAAAAATTTAATGATTTAAACATAGGGATAAAAACACCATTAAGAAGCTTCTTAAAAAATATTCCTAAAGAAATATATACCATTATTCTTTTTGGTTCTGCATCAAGAAAAGAAGAGCAAAAAGAAAGCGACATAGACCTTTTAGTAATAACAAATAAAAGAATAAACCTTGCCAATAACAAAAAAGAAGCAGAAATAACCTCAAAATACTCAATATCTATATTTCAAGCAACAATAGAACAATTCCTAAAAAACAAAGATGATGTGATAATTCAGGCAAGAAAGACAGGTTTTCCAATATACAAAGAGCAAAATTTTTACGAGGCCATATTAGATGAATATCGATAAATTATTTTCAGATAAAAAATACTTGGAAAAAGAGATCAATTTTTTTATCTCAAAAAAGCAAATTAAAACTATTCAAAAAAACACCGAATTAGTGAATTCCCATCTCAAAAAAGCAAGACATAATTTAGAATTCTATAAATTAAATAAAGAACATAAAAAATTTAATGACTGGCTTATTGTAACATTATACTATTCATTATATCATTCTGCTTTAGCACTCATCACAAACAGGAATTATTCATCAAAAAACCATTACGCAACAATTCTTATCCTAATAAAAGAATACGCAATAACAAAAGATGAAGCAAAATTGTTAAATGAACTTTCTATAAGCAAAGAAGATGCAGAACTTTACACAAACCTTAAAGATGACAGGCATGATGCAAGTTATGCAACAAACATCGGATTCACCCAAGAAACAATTAAGGATTATGAAAATCAGGTTTTAGATTTTGTCAATAAAGCAGAAGAGTTAATACAAAAATGAAGAAATTAATTTATATTATCATTAGCCTCTTACTTTTGAACTTCGTTATAGCTGAAACAATGCTCGATAATTCTCAAACAGAAGGTCTAACAAAAACAACTTCCGGATATACACTTAAGGATGGTTCTTTAACTGTTAGTAATATAAAAAATATATTCTTAGGCGCATGGTCATTAAATCCTACACAAGATTCTATTGTATTGACTTCTAACACAGATGGCAGGCTTAATAATCAGTTTATTGGTAAAGGTTCTGTAGTTACTATAGGTAAAGATGGACAAATAACAAATGCAGATGTTAAAAGTGGTAGGGGAAATTACGATTTTGGTGGAATTAAGTTTGAGAATGTTGAGGGTTCTTTTATTTATTCTAAGTTAGATGGTTTTAAGAATTTACCAAAAAATACCTTATTCAACTTTAATAATCCTTTAGGAAAAATAAAAATTGAAGCAAATTCTGATATCGAGGTTAAAGAAAATTATATAATATTAAAGAAAGGTGAATTATCAATAGAAGATATAAAGATAAAAGATTTGGGAAAACCAATAGATATACGATTTGATCAAAGGCCTTCAGCATCTGAAAATGTTGTTAATCTTATAAAAGGACAAAATCCATTTAAAATCCAGCAAGAGATAATTAAGGCAAGGATTAAAGGCGATGCAAAAGTTTCCTATTATGCTGTTTCTGTTGACATAATAAATTCAAGGCCTAAGGGCGTTCCTAAATATGATTTTGACTATAAACCATTAACTTCTGAAAAGCCATTTTTATTGGAAACAAATTCAGGTGTATTAACAGACCAGTTTAATTATGCCTATTTTGATATTAATGAAGGGGTTTTAGCATGGGAGGGTAGAAGGGATATATTCAACGATAAGAGAATAATAAATTTAGATAGTCCAAAAGCAATTGTATGGAATAAAGGAATAATTGAGGATTCATTTAATAGGGCGTATAAGGATGGATTAAATTCTATAACAAGATTTGCTGGACCTCCAAAAGAGTTTTCAAATAAGGCAAATAAGGTTCTTGGTACTAATGAGCTAGAAGGGGCAATTCCAGTTTTACATAATGAGCTTAATGTTTTTAATCTTTATATGAATACTGCAGTTTATAGGAAAACAGTTGTTAATGGGGAAGAACTTTATCTTATTAATGAATTTATAGAAAGAACACCAGGAATTTTTAAAAGCATAGCATCTGGTAAACTTAAAGAAGGGGCAGAAGAATTTGCACTTACATCTGGTGAGCAGATTAAATCACTTAATACTGGAATTACTGATTCTGATTTAACTAAATTTAAGAAAGGTTTAGAAAATAATTTTTATTCACAACAAGGCAATTTCTGGTTATTAATGAAGTATGATCCTAAGTCAAATGAAATAATTACTGTTATGAAGGATATAAAAGGAAGAGAAACATTATACAAACAAACTATTAAAGGAACAATACCTAATTTAGAAGGTTTAAAAAATATAATTAGAAAATAATTGGTATGCCTAAAGACTTTCTGTAACTGTTTATTTTATCTAAATATTCTTGTCTTTCATCTTCAAAAATAGTTGGGAATTCTTTACGTAACTCAGTAAGGAAAATGTAATTTCTTTTTATACTACTCTCTTGAAAATATTGTCTAACCTTATATCCTTCTTGTTTAGTAATTCCGAATAGTTCTGGGTGGTCATCAAAAAGGTGATTTCCAGCCAGGCAATCTAAGTTTTCTATAGTTATTCTTTGATCTTCAAAACCTGTTGTTTTTGGTTTTACACTTAGTAATGTTCTATCTTTTTGAATAGCTTTTAACACTCTATTTATTATGTCTTTAATTTCAAATATACTGCTCATTTATCAAACCTTAAGAAACTTAAAGCTATATTTCTTGTATCAATTTCACCTTGATTAGTTGTATAAGTTCTTCTACCTTCTTCTCCAAATGGTGTTTTATATCCTTGATAGTTAGCATAACTATTTCTAAGACTATCATAGAATTTTTCTGCTTGCATACCCAAACCAGCTAAAACTTGAACACCTATAAATCCAATTAGAATTTTTTCAACCAAATCTAATCTTTTAATTGTCATCTTAAAATAGACCTTCTCCTTGTGCTTCTGTATATCTTACATTATCTTCTATTCTTGTGCTTGTAAGTAATGATTGAAGATAAGCTCCATGCTCTCTCCAAGCATCACGGTTTGTTTCTAATTGTAGTTTAAGTTTTTTTAATAGTTCAATATTTTCTTGTTTTTTTCCATCTCTTAATCTACGGGCTGATATTGTATAGTATTCATGGCTTTCTAAAAATTTAATTGAATTATCATACCATGCTTTAAGATCATCTATTTTAAGTTCTTTTCTTACAAGTTCATTTTTTTCAAAAAAGTCATCTCTTCCAAGGTTATCAACGTCTGCATCACATATTATCATTTCTAATAAACTTTTTGGATTAGATGGTATAGCTGTTGCTAGAATTCCGTTTTGGATTATAGAAATTTCTTGTGGTGTATATCCAATTTCTGGTAAAACTTCTCCTGCAATCCTTGCCCCAATAGGTTCATTGTTTTTATCTTGCTCTAGGAATCCAGTATCATGGAAGACAGAAGCTACTGATCCTAATTCACGTTCTATTTCAGAAACTCCTTCTTCTTGAGCATAAAAATTTACCATAGCTATTACACCATAAAGAGGATCTAAAGTATGATCTGGGTTATGATAGTTACATGTACATCTTTTGGGAACTTCTTCTCTAAGAATTCTGCTTGCTATGTCATATGCTCTTTTTTCTCTTTCAGTTTTAGTGGTGTATGGTTTCATTTTATAGGTATTGTCCAACATTTCTTTTTCTGACTTCTTCACGTCTTGCTTTTTTCTTATAAGCTTCTCTTACTCCTTCTAGGGCAATTAACATCCCATATTCTACTCTATTTTCATATGGAATATCAGTCTCATTAGGGATTATATCAAGTTCCATTATACCTGGCTTTTTTCTAAGATCTCTAATTACATCAGGTAAATCAACCATTTCATCAATTTTATTTAATGTAGTTGGTTTCTTATCTCCAGGTTGATCTCCAATATTACTTCTTTTCAAAGCAAGTTCCAATGCACTTTTTATTTCTTCTGTCATTTTTTCCTCCTATTTTAGTTTTTCAAACATAACTCTAGTTAAAGTCTCTAATTGTCTTTCTCTTACTGGATCTTGCCCAAGTCTGTATAACTCTCCTGGCTTAATTGCAAGAGATTCTCTAAGTTCAATTACCTCAATTAATGGCATTCTAGTATATGTATTATAAAGTGTATCTAAATTCTTTTTTTGTGCTTCAATCATTTTAAATCTCCAAGTTGTGTTACGCACCTAAAACTAACTGGGTTTTTTCCTTCAGCTTTTTCAACTTTTTGCAATCCTCTTAGATATTCTTCTATTCTTTTGTATACTGGTAATGCTTTCTCGGTACTTTCTGCAAATAGTGAAACTATCGTGTCTGCATAAAATCTAAGGTTAGTAGGATCACTTATATCCCTCCTATGTGCATAAGATATGTAAAAATGTGTTGCGTCTGCATCAAGTCTAGGGCTAATAAAATCGCTTATGTCTTCTGAAAAAGGCTTATCAATTACAAAATGATAAGTTATCTCTACACCATCACCGCAAAATTTTCTTCTAAACCATTGCTTTTCTAAACCTAATTCTGATAGAACTCTCTTTAGCCTCTTTACTCTATTATCACTAATTGTCCAATCAGCGTAATTTTCTAAATTCTTTTTTTGCTCTTCAATCATTTTTTATACCCCATTAATAGATCTTGTTCTCTTTGCCATGCTCCCTTAGCCGATGCAGCTTTCACAATATCTAGCAACTGTCCTCTTGTTACTATTTTGTTTGATTTCAAGTATAATGATAAATCTCTCATTTTTGCCCCCATAATATGATATTTATATTATTTTAGTGGCAGAACTACTTTATAAACCTTTCGTTTTGTAATAACTTAATAGTAACTACAGTATTAAGAAAGGTTTTTAAGTTATGGTTTCATCAAAAAGCCATGGTTGTTCCTAACTTTAAGGTTAAGGAAGTAGAAACGGTAAAACCTATTTCAAAAGAAGAGGGGGAAAATATTAAAGGTTTTGAATTTGAACCTGAGATCTTAAGACATTTTAAAGCTAGATTTAAGGGGTTAGAGTGATTTATTCTTTTTATAGGGATGCTTATTTAAAGGAATTAGCTGCTGAGGTAGTTGAGGCTAATGGAAAATTTATAATATTAAATGACACAATATTCTATGCCTCTGGTGGTGGTCAACCTCATGATACAGGTAAAATTATTTATGAAAATGAGGTTTATAATGTTATTTTTGTAAAGAAATTTGATAATAAACTAAGTCATGAAGTAGATAAAGAAGGATTAAAAGTAAGTGATAAAGTAAAATGTATTCTAGATTGGGAAAGAAGATATATATTAATGAGGATGCATACTGCAACCCATATTTTAAGCACCTTAATCCATAATAGAACAGGTGCATTAATTACAGGAAATCAGTTAAACATAGATAAAACCAGAATAGATTTTTCTTTAGATAATTTTAATAGGGAAGATATACAGAAATATGTAAATGAGGCTAATGAAATAATTAAACAGAATTTAGCTACAAAGAGTTATTTTATTTCAAGGGAAGAAGCATTAAAGCTAGAATCTTTAACCAAATTAGCAAAAGGCCTAGATGAAAATTTAAAAGAAATAAGACTTGTTGAAATTGGCGATTTTGACAAACAGGCTGATGGTGGAACCCATGTTAAAAATACAGATGAAATTGGCAAGATTGAATTGCTTGAAATAGAGAATAAAGGTAAGAACAACAGAAGAGTTTATTTTAGGTTAATATGATAACAAGAAGAGAATTTTTATCTTTAGTTCCGGTTGTTTTTGCACCTAATTTGACAAAAGAGGAATTGGAGAAATTTAAACATGCTAGACCCTTAGAATATCTTAGGGGCCCGAAAAATAAAAAAAACATTTCTTTAACATTTGATGGTGATTGGCTTGATAATGGTGTTGATAGAATTCTTGAAACATTAAAGAAAGAAAATTGTAAGTCGACATTTTTCTTAACTGGAAAGTTTATGGAAAGATACCCAGATGCAGTCCAAAAAATCTTCTATGAAAAACATGAAATAGCAAATCATTCTTACAATCACCAAGATTTTGTTAATTTATACAAGAAGTCTCCTGAAATGATACTTAATCAGATTTACATGACTGAAAATATATTCTTTCATACTATAAAATCTTCCTTAAATAAAGCATGGCGAGCTCCCCTCGGTTCAAGAAATATGGATGTTTTAAGATATCTTTCGCGTTTTGGATATTATCATATTTATTGGACCTTTGATACATTAGACTGGGTGGCGGATAAAAAAGATAAAAATTATTTTTCTTCAGATGAGATAGAAAGAAGATTGTTTGCATCTATTAAAAAGGATAGATTTGGTGGTAATGGTTATATTATACTTGCACATGTTGGTAGTTTAAGGAAAAATGATGCTTTTTATTATAAATTACCTTCATTAGTTTCAAGACTTAAAGAAAAGTACAGATTAGTAACAATAGATGAGCTATTAGAATGATGTTAAGAAGAGAGTTTTTGCTCGGTTCATTTGGTTTATTTTTACCTGGTTATTCTTATGCAAACAAAGTTTTAATTATCCCAGGTCATGATAAAAAAGATTTAGGAACTTATAGAAAAGATGTTGGCTATGAATATAAGTTAACCCAACAAATTTCAAATATTGTTTATCAAAAACTTAATGGTTTAGAAAAAGTAATTGCTAGACAGGATGATTATATTGATGAAATAAAAGAATTTCAGAAGAAAAATTATTCAAAGCTTAAAGATATTGTGGTAAGTGCAAGAAATAAATTTATCAAAGAAAGAGGAACCAAAGAAATAACATTAACTATTGAAAGTGCAGTTGATTATTATTCTATTGTTGCATGGGCTGTTGAAAATAAATTTGATTGCATGGTTAATGTCCATGTAAATGATGCTATTAAGAAAGACAAATATAAGGGCTTTACTCTTATAATTAGTAATAAAAATAAGAAGTCTAAAGAATCTAAATTATTAGCAGAATCAATTTATGCTTCATTAAAAACTGAATTTGGGCCAAGCAATAATCCTGCTGAGACAAAGGGTTTGATGATTGAGGATAAAATATTAATGTTAGGAACTAAGTATTTAGAAAGTCCAATACCATCTGTTATTGTAGAATGTGGCTATATTGATCAAGATTACAATGGAAAAAAAATAAATGATCTAGAAATACAGAATAAATATGCTGTTTTAATTGCCAAAGGTATAGAAAGTTATTTCTTCTCTAATGCATCCCAAGTTACCCTATAGTTATTGGCTTCATTCCATATAATATAACCACTAGTATTACTTTCTTTTGTTCCCCTAATTTGTTCTAAGATATAGTTTTTATCAAACTTTAATGTTCTAGGATTTTTTGTCCATGCAAAACCTTGAATCCATGGCCTTAATTTTGCCCCAGAACCTTCAATTATTCTTAATGCTTCTATATTACTTTTATAAATTAATTCATATGGGTGATCATCTGGTATTTTAAATCCTAAATTTCCTTGACTGTAGTGAGAGGGATATAACATTGGTGAAATATAGTCAACATGCTTTGCTATATTCTTCAGTATCTGGCCTATTTTCATGTCTTCTTTAACTATAGTAAAACCAAAAACATCTATTGAAATCTTTGCTTTAGGATATTTTTCTTTTATCTCTTCTCTTACTCTTTTAAGAAAATCTTCAATTACCTTATTTACTTTTCTTCCGTCAAAATTTGTAAATAAAACATCATTTAAACCACCTTTTGCCGGTGTTCTCATATAATCAAATTGTATTTCATTAAAACCTTTGCTTAATACTTCTAGTGCTATATCTATATTATATCTTTGAACCTCTTCAGAATATGGATCAACAAAATACTTCTCTCTTTCAAAAGGATTTCCTGTATGCTTATTAAGAACCGCTAAGTCAGGTCTTTTTTTTGCCAGTGGGATATCTTTAAATGCTACAATCCTTGCTATGGTATAAATATTATTTTCATGAAATTTTTTATTTATTTTTTCAATATCAACATTCATTATATAGGCGTTAATCTGTTTTGCAAGTTCTATGTCTGTTTTATGAAGTATTTCTCCTGAATCCCCCTTAACATCAATAACAACTGTATTTAGGTTAGAATTCTTCATCCTTTCTATTATCTGACCCACCTTAGAGATATTTTTAACAGTATATGGCGTTAAATAAATTCCTCTAAATTCTTTTATGTCCTCTACCTGGCTTATTTGCAATTCTTGAACTTTCTCTTCTAGGTTTTCAGCGGCATTTATTTCCAGTTTATCAAAAAAAGTAGAAGTAACACCAACTATTGCACCTGAGAATATAAGTATTTTATCTAGTCTTGATAGTTTCAATATTCAATCACTTTCCTTTTTTTAGCTTTTTCATTAAGATATCTTGAGAGATTTTTTGGAATAGTTATTGTATCTGGGTTACCATCACTAATAAAATATTCTTTAGGGTTTTTTCTAAAATATTCGATAAATTTATCAAAGTAAACGTTTTTATCAAAATCTTTTGTTATTACCTGAATTCTTGGAACCCTTTCAGGATTGTAATTAATATGATAAGGTGATAATGAAGGACCAGAACCTACTAAAAGAATCATTTCATTTTTATATTGAATTCCATTAAAGTTTCCTTCAACAATTAATTTATTTGCTAAATCTGACTTTGGAATTACGCCAAATGGCAAGGCTAATGAGTTTGTTGTGAAGTCATTTCCAAGGGCTTTTTTCCATTCTATTATTGCTTTAGTAATTACCTCTGGTATTTTTTCAGGTTTTATCTTGCTTAAATCAGAATGATTTATTGTATGGTTTCCTATATCAAAACCTAAGTTTTTTAGAACACTTAATTTTTCTTTCCAATCTCCGGTTTTTCCAAAAGGTGGTTGTATTATGTAAAATGTTCCTGTAAAGCCAAAATCGTGGTGTTTTTTATAAAATTCATGCATTATGCCAACTGCAGAATTTTCATCTAGTTTGTTATCTTTTAATCTAAACTGATTTTCAGAAGAGTCATCAAATGTTAGAACAACTGGTTTGAAGCCTTTTGTAACGTTTATGTTATCTTTGATTATATCATCTATATTTACTAACCTATAACCTTCTTTATATAAAGTTCCTAAATCGTTTTTAAAATTTTCATAACTTCTTGTCCATCTTTCTTCCTTATCGCTAAAATTATGGTACTCCAAGATCATTATTTTACCTAGTTCATTAGGTTCAATTCTTTCTTCTAGGGTTTTACTTAATGTAGAAGAGACTAATAATGTTCCTATAAATACTGCAGAAGTTACTAACCTTTTTATCACACCTCTTTTAAACATCCTGAAGGGACAGATTAACTCATATTAAAATTTAATGTATTAAGGTTTATTTCAACATCATCGGTTCTTTCATAAGGATAAATATCAGCCTTATCAAGGTCATTTCTTTTTTTATGTTTATATTCAAGAATTCCCTGCCAACCTATCATTACAGCTTGATCGCCAGAGTATTTTAAAGGAACAGCATAAAATTTACATCCTCTAGCTTTACACATTATTTCAAGCATTTCACATAGTCTTTTATTAGCAGCAACCCCGCCAATAAGCAAAATCTCTTTTTTTTGTATATGTGCTAAAGCCCTTTCAGTAACCTCAACCAGCATTGAAAATAATGTTTCCTGTATTGAAAAACATAGGTCTTCTTTAGAAGCTCCTTTGTTAAATTTATTAATAGCCTGTGTTACTATTCCTGAAAAAACTAAGTCCATACCTTTAACAGTATACTGTAGTTCAGTGTATTTTCCTTTTTTAGCTAATTCTTCTATTTTAGGACCAGCTGGAAATCCTAATCCAATACCACGACCAAATTTATCCAATGCATTTCCTAAACCTATATCTAGTGTTTCTCCAATAACCCTAAATCTTTTATCTGCTAAAGTTATAACCTGTGTATTTGCACCTGAAACATAGACATAAACAGGATCTTTTGATTTTGTAAATAATAAACCAGAGGTTAAATGAGCAACAGCATGGTTAACCCCAATTAAAGGAACTTTTAATTTTTCAGCTAATTCCTTTGCTGTCTTTAAACCTACTAATAAACAAGGGGCTAAACCAGGTCCTCTGGAATAAGCAACAACATCAACTTTTTTATTGTCTAAAATCTTTAATGTTTCTTCAATTAGTTTATCCTTAACTTCATTATGATGGTTAGCAGCTTCAACAGGGATAATACCCCCATTTTCTTTTTTATACATATCCCTGTTATCAGCTAAAATATTTCCATTTGAATCTATTAAAGCAGTTGCAAAAGTATGGGCTGTAGATTCAATAGAAAAACATAGCATCTTATTTATAATTTTCAGAAATAAAATTCAATACAGTGGGATGAAGAATTCCATTGCTTCCTATTGCTCCATTAAAGTGTCTAGTATCTTTATTATTATAGGTAATTTCACTTACATCGAAATTAGTTAATTTACCGCCAGCTTCCTCAAGTATTATATGTGGTGCACAAGAATCCCATTCACTTCCTTTGTCTTGATTATTTACATATAAATCAAAATTACCCTCTGCTATTTCACATATCTTATAACCAAAACCACCACCACTTTGAACTTTCTTAGGTTTCATTTTTTCTACTAAAGCTTTAATTGATTCATTAGAGCTGCTTAATAGTACTAGAGAATCTTCTAATTTACTGGTATCTGAAACACGTAATCTCCTAGTTTTTGGAATATTTACTTCAGGGTATTTTTCTGCCTTTAAGTAATCTTCATTAAGATAAGCACCTTCACCTTTTAATGCATAATATAATTTATCTGATGTTGGAATATAAACAACACCTAAGACTGGTTTTTTATCTTCTATCAAACCAATCATTACAGCAAAATTATCAGTTCCTTTAATAAATTCTTTAGTTCCATCAATAGGATCAATACACCATACTATCTTTTCTTTTAATCTTAATTTATCATCTTTTTCTTCTTCAGATAAAATAGGATAAGGGAATAAACTTTTAAGCCTAGTAACAATTATTTCATTTGCTTTTTTATCTGCTTCTGTTACAGGTGTATTATCTTCTTTGGTTTCAACTAATAAATTAGGTTTTTTATAATACTTCATTGCAGCTTCACCTGCATCAAAAGCTAGACCTATTGCAACACTAATCTCAATTTCAAAGTCTTTCATAGAATTAATTTAGGTTATATATTTATAAAACTTTTGGAAAGTTTTTTAAAATGTAGTATCCCGAAATAAGTTCCTCTCTAGAAAAAAGATAAAACATTGTCCTGGTAATTATTTTGCATTTTCATTTGAACATCAACTAAATCCTTTTTTGAAATTCTTGTAGATTTTTTCAGTAAATTTTATTATTTGTTCTGCATACTCCTTATCAAACCGTTTCCCATAATAGAGAATTCCATTCCTAAAATATCTTAGTTGATCTAAAAGCCGAACATCTGATTCGCTAAAGCCAATATTCCTTGTAAAAGCGACTTCTGCTTCATGTGCTCCTTGTCCGGAACTTGTGCATCCTTGTTTAAGCATCTTTGCTCTTATTAAGAACATTAAAATGTTGTAGCAATATTCTACATAATCATTTGCATTACTATCATCTATCCCCATTTTCTTTATTGTTTTTTGCAATAGGTTGAATTTTCTTTCGGATTCAAGTAAAAGATTTTCTGCCCTCTGTTTGTCAGGTGATATTTTTTTGACAGTTCCTTCTTTGATGAATTCTTCAAATGATTTTATGAGCTTCATAATTCAACACTCCCATGAAGTATAATGCCATTTAAGATATTATTTTTAAGATTTTTATGAATATCTTTCCAAGAATCATAGAAATTTATGTTGATTTTTTTGTCTAAGGCTTTTTCAAAGGATTCAAGAGTTAGTGGTTTCTCTTTCCTTCCTATAACTGCAATATCTATATCTGATGTTTTTGTGTCTTCTCCTCTTGCATAAGAGCCGAATAGGATTATTGTTGATCCCGCAAGTTTTTCTTCAAGAAAATCAGAAAGGCCTGAGAGGTACGTTTGCTTGAGGTTTTCGACTCTTTTTAGCTCTATTGCTTTTGGGTTATCCCTATTAAATGAGATAAAATTGATGGTTTTTGTCTTTTCTAATTTTATGAGGTTCTTTTTTGTCAGGTTTTTTACTGCATTGGCAACTGCTGTTGGTGAAACAGCGAGGGCTTTGGCTATCTCCCTTTGGCTGAGATTCTCTCCCGCCTTGATGCTGAGAAAAGAGAATATCTCAAGCTCGAGGATTGTAAAGTTAAGTTTATATATATCCATTTTAGTTTATATAAGTAAAGTTAAGTTTATATTTAAATGTTTTGGTTGCAAAGTACTAGTATCTATTTTAAAGTACTTTTCTTCCATTTTTTATAAAAGAAATTAGTGATTTATTAAATGTTATTCCTTTCTTAATGAAATCATTTGCATTTTTAAGAATTTCTTTTGAGGTTTTAGATGTTAATCTTTTAATGGCATCATTGTATCCTAACCATTCATAACCCGAGTGTTCAAAAGAAATCTTAACTTTCTTCTGGTCTGTTGCAGCAAGAAAATATTTAACTGTTTTACTTATTAATTCATTATCTCTTTTAAAGAAGAAATTAATCTCTTCATTAAAACCTTCAATTATGTTTAATTTACTTATTCCAGCTTCTTCTTTTGTTTCCCTTATTGCTGTTTTAATATAATCCTCTCCCCTTTCAACTAAACCTTTAGGAAAATCCCAGCCTTCTTTATATATTCCGTGTGCTTCTTTATGCAATAATAAATAATAGATTTTATTATCCTCTTTTCTAAACACTATTAGTCCAGCAGAAATTTCTTTTACCATTAGTTAAAATTCAAACCAGTATATTTTTGTATGTCGATTCTTGAGGATTTTTTATAACCTTCAACATCACCATTAAAATAAAGTAATATTGTTGAGCATATATTTTCTATTGTAAACATGCACTTTAAAATTTTTCCAACATTTCTTAGATCATAATTTTCCATCAGTTTATCAGATAATTTATCGGTGTAATCTGATAAGCCACTTATTACCGCATCAAATTTAATATAATCTTGTTTTACTAATTCTGTTAGATTTTTATCTTTAAATCCAAGATTAATTTGAGTTCCAACTTTACCACCACCGTGCATTTTTACCTTAAATGTGGTTGATAAAAGAATAGTTGTAAGTTCTCCAAGAAAACCCTCAATTTTTTCTTTATACTCTGGATGATGCTTTAATGGTGCAGTAATCCTATTTAAATTATTTAAAATTTCTTCTTCTAAATTTTTACTGTCTATCATTTATCTTACCTTACTATTTGAATCTTTCATTAGTTTATAAAAATAATCTTTGGCTTTTTCATATTTTGGATAGATTATTTCCCTGTAACCAGTAGTTCCTGGTGCTTTGTCACTTGGTAATTCATAAGGTATATTTAAAGCCTTAGTGCAATCATCATATCTTTCATTTCCATAATTTAAAAAGAAATCTATAACCTCATTACTATACCAGTTTCTAAATTCTTCTTCTTTGGGGTGATAAAATAAACCAAAAGCCCCCTTTCTTCTTAAAAACTTCATTCTTTTAAGCAGGTTTAATTCCCAGTTTCTTGAGTTATGGTCGAATTGTAAATCAAAACCAAAAAGTTTTATATGTGGTCTATTAATATGTAGGTATTCTATTTTATCATCTTCATCAAGGTTATATCTTATTTTATCCCTTCTGAATTTTTCTTCACTTGTCAAAAGATGGGCAACATAAACTTCATCCTTAATTGCCATCACTTTATGTAAGTTCCATATAACTGCCTTTGTTGCTTCAAAGTTCTTTTCTTTTGAATCCTTATCAAATACATCTAAGACCCTCCTAATGTAACCCTTTGAATATTTTAAATTTTCATATTGTATTAAATCATAAACCCTTAATGCATAGTCTTTAGCTAATTCATCACTAAGCCCTCTAGAAGTCATAATAAATAAAGTACTATTTACTTCTTTTTCATATTCTTCTGCAATTCTCGGATTCTTTTCATCAAGTATTCTTTTCTTGTCTTTTATTATATCATAAAAACTTTCTATTTTTTTCTCTAAGTTAAACTCGTCAGGATTAGTTACTAGTTTTCTTCCAATCTTAAAAGCCTTAATATTTTCTTCATAATTTCTTTCCCCCAAGGTTAATTTAATTGCCTCTTCCATGCTTGAAATCTTTACTGGGAGTAATCCTTTTTGGAATGTAATACCAAGCATAATTAAATTAGCAAATAATTTATTTCCTAAGTATTTTTCAGAAATCTCAAATAAATTAGCACTAAAGTAATTATCTTTATTAGTGTACTCTTTAATCTTTGCCTCTAAATCTTTTGTTTCAAAATCTTCAGTACCCATTAACATACTCATTGTTGGTGTTTTAGCGGTATTAATTATAGCAGTTGTTCTTTCTTTGCTGGCGACACACATATTTTGTCTGGGTTCTATACTTCTTGCTGCTTCTACCATGTCTAAACCAAGTAACAGGTTAGCTTTTCCATATGGAATTACAGGAGAGATTACATTATCTGATTTAGAATAAGTAACATGTGCAAAAACCCCGCCATTTCTTATTGCCAGACCTTTTCTATTGCAGAATGAAACATTATAGCCTTCTAGCATCCCTGCTCTTGAAAGAACAGTAGAGACTACACCAGAACCCATACCACCAACACCACCAACATAACAATACCATTCTTTTTCAAAACCTTTTATCTTAGGTTCTATAATTTCCTCTAAGTTTACATCTTTATTTCTATTTTTTGGCTTTTCTTTTCTTGTTATTTTTACCTCTTCAAAAGATGGACAAACTTTACCTTTTGTACATGCAGTATCTGTAACACATGAAGAGAAATCAATGCTAATTTTTTTACCATAATCTGTATCAACAACATTTAAACCAGGACAACCAGTAGAATTAGTACATTCCCTGCAATTTTCACATACTTCTGGTGTTATATTAATATGTTCTTCTATTTTTAAGAAACCATCTCTTTTAATTATTTCATTTCTCTGTTTTTTTAATCTTCTATGATATGTTATTCCACATTCTTTATCAGCTACAATAACCCTTACGCCATCTTGAAGTATAGCAGTTTCTAATATTTTTCTATAATCCTTTCTATTCTCGGGATTTGTTCTAACTAACAATATATCCTTATATTCTTTAACACCATCAACCATTCCTTGAACTTCTCGTTCAATATCCTGTGCAAATGTTGGATTATCTAAGATATCAATTTCATTTCCTGGTGTTGGCTGATGTCCAGTCATTGCAGTTGTTTTATTATCTAATATTATAAAGACAATATCTTGATTATTCTTTAATGCATCTGAAACAGCATTTCTGCCACCATGATAGAATGTAGAATCACCCATAAATACCACTTGTTTATTTACAACCTCTAAACCATCCTTTATTCTTTTTTCTAAACTTTTTTCATTCAATTTACTTTTAATAAATGGATCAATACCTGCTCCTGTTCCACCACCTAAGGTCATGCCTGCATAATTCTGCATTAATCTTGTAAATGGTTCATATTTAAGCATAGAATAACATCCAGTATCCCCGTGAAATATCATATCAACTAAAAAATTTCTTCCTTTGGACTTCATATACTCTGGTTTCATAAATTGCTCTGTTAATTCTTTTAAATTACTTGCAGAATCCCTATGAGGACATCCAGGGCAAAAGGTAGGTTTTCTTGACACAGGAGAGATATTGTAGCTTTTGACCTTTATTAGATTAGTTACTTCATCAAGAATCTTATTTCTTTTTTTTAATGCATTTATATCTTTTGAATCCATTAATAAAGGAGCTAGTTTTTCTATAACAATTGAAGGGTTTAAACCTAGGACATCTGGAATTCCAATTAAACCATTTGGAAATTTTTTACCCCAGACATTTACAAAGTTTTCAATTTCTTTACTTTGATATAGATCTTTAATTATTTTAGAAACCTGCGATTCAACAAAATCTCTTTTTTCTTCTATAACATAAATTTCATCTACTGAATTTGTAAATCTTTTAATTATTTCAGGATCAATAGGATAAGTAAGCCCTAATTTAAGTATAGGAAATTTACTATTTAACTCAAATTCATTTAATGCATGCTCTAAATAAGAATAAGCTAAACCAGAACTAATAAAACCTATAGAACTTTTTCTCTCATATAATATTTTATTTAAATTATATTTTCTTACTTCTTCTAATAATCTTGGAAATCTATTCCTTAATATATCAACTTCATTAATCTGTGTACTTGGAGGCAACATAACATTATCCGAGGTTATTTTTGAAGAGTCTAATGTTATTTTATTATGAAGGTTTATTTCCGCATAATCATTTTTATTTAACCTAACTGTTCCACCACCATCTGCCTGGTTTGTTGTAACTAAGTAGCTAATGAATAAATTTGATTTTTGAGATAATTCAAATCCAATTTTAATCCAGTCTTTTAGCTCTTGGAATGTAGAAGGTTCTAGTATTGGCATATACATATGTTGTGATAATATCCTTGAATCAGCTGGAACTTGCGTACTTAAACTCCAGGGATCATCTCCAATAACTGCTAATGCACCCCCTTTAGTTCCTGCAAAATTTCCTAAGAATAAAGAATCAGCTGCAACATGCATACCAACACTCTTCATTATTGTCATGGCTCTTATATTAGCCATCTGAGAACCATGAAGCCTAGCACCACTTAATGCCTCATTATTTGCTATCTGTACAAGAATTCCTTTTTCTTTGAATAGTTTTTTATTTTCAGAAGCAACATCAAAGGTTTCAGCAACAGGACTTCCAGGATAACCTGTAATTTCAGAAATCTTAGCTTCTAAACCGCCCTTTATTATCAGCTCATTACCATTGAAAACATCTATTCCTGAGTCTTTTAGGAATCTTCCTTCCATAGTATGTGATTTAGTATGATACCCTCATTTGTGAGAATTTTGATTTATTATAAAACTTTTGGTTATTGTCTACTTTCTTTCGTATCTATTATTATCCCTATTATAACATTTGTCCATAATCCTTTGCCATGCTTCATCAAGATTAATGCCTTTAGAATTTGCAAGACAGCATAATGTAAAAATTATATCTGCAATTTCATCTTTGATTTCTCGATTATCTTCTGAGTCTTTTTTCTTTTTTGGTCCATGAAGATGATTGATTTCTCTTGCTAATTCTCCTGTTTCTTCCATTAATCTTGCAAGAATTTCATGTGGTTGCCAATATTGTGGTTTAAACTGAGAAGTCCATTTGTCAACTTCGTCTTGTAAATTCTTTAATGTCATAAATAAATAAAATTAACTAATAATATATAAATTTAACTTATGTAATTAAACTTTTAATAAAAAACTCTCCAGCCTTATAAGAACTTCTAACAAAAGGACCAGAAGCAACATACTTAAAACCTAATTCTTCTCCAATAGCTTTAAAATAATTAAATTTTTCTGGTTTAATATATTCTTCTACTTCCAAATGTTGTTTACTTGGTCTTAGATATTGTCCAATTGTTAAGAAATCAACATTAATTTCTCTTAAGTCTTTCATTGCTTGAATAACTTCATCATCTGTTTCACCTAAACCAAGCATAATAGAAGATTTGGTATAAATATTGGAAAATTTCTTTATGTTTTTTAATATAAATAAAGATTGTTCGTAATTTGCCCTAGGATCACGTACTTTTTTTTGTAAAGACTTAACTGTTTCAATATTATGTGCTATAACATTTGGTTTTGCATCAATTATTATTTTTAATAAATCTAAATTTCCACTAAAATCAGGTATTAAAACCTCGATTAATATCCCAGGATTAATCTCCCTTACCTTTTTAATGCATTCAGCAAAATGATTAGCCCCTTGATCAAGTAAATCATCCCTATTAACAGAGGTAATAACAACATAATCAAGATTCATTTCTTTTATTGCTTCTGCTAATTTAATAGATTCTTCTTTATCTAATTCTCTGGGCTTAAATGATGTTTTAACAGCGCAAAATCTACATCCCCTTGTACAAGTATCCCCCATAATCATAAAAGTAGCTGTTCCAGAATTCCAACATTCATTTATATTTGGGCAATGAGCTTCTTCACAAACAGTATGCAGTTTAAGTTTATTTAATCTTTCTTTAATTAAAATATAATTATCACTAGTTAACGGTTTTATTGTTAACCATTCTGGTTTTAATACTTGCATTTACTTTCCTTTAGCCCATTCTTTAAGCTTTTCATAACTTGTAGAACCACATATCCATTTCCCTGTTTTTGCATTAAAGAAAAAAGGAACACCGCCACATTTTCCATCATCAGTTTTTTCAAGTAATTGCGCATTCTTTGAATTATGCCAGCACTCTAATCTTGTTAATTTTATCCCTTCTTCTTTCTCTAGTCTTGTAATATGGGGTTCCATTTCCCTACAATGAACACATTCTGTTCCGTAGAATTCTATTAAATCGGGATTAGTTCCTGCCATTTAAATCACCTCAGAGTTATTAATTAGGGTTCATTTATATAATTTTTGTATATCACAATTCTTCCCCTTAGTTAAATTTATATACTAGTTAATCTTTGTATATCTAGGTGATTACAATATCCAAATAGTATACAGTAAGCATGCCTTGGAGAAGATTGATAAATATGGGTTAGACACCATGGAAGTTGAAAGGGTTATAAAACAGGGCATGAAATGGAAAGAGAATAATAAAATCCATGCCAGTATGGCTGGGATTGAATGCGTATTTATTAAAGAAGAAAGTATACTCTTTATAATAACTGTTTATATGGAGGGAGCAAAAAAATGAAATGTGTAATGTGTAATAATGGAAATTTAGCAGAGAAAATCGTTGAATATGAAGAATTTGGTATTTCTTTAGGGAAATTTAATGGTAAAGTATGTAATAACTGTGGAGAAACTTTTTTTGATAGTGAAATTGCGAAGAAAATTCAATCCAAATCAAAAAAAATGGGTCTATTTGGGTTGGCAAAAGAAACAAAGGTGGCTAAGGTTGGGAATAGTTTGGCAATTAGAATACCGAAAGAGATTGCAGAGTTTGTTAAATTAAGGAAGGAAGAAAAAATTAGAATTATTCCTAAAAATCAACATGAGTTAATAATAGAAGTAAGTTAAATTTAAAGAATCGATAAATTGAAAGAATAGTTAGGAAAAAGAGATTAAACCCAATTTTCTTATTATAGCTTTATTTGAATAATTTCCATATACTATAAATAAATATTTGTATCAAAAAGGCACTAATTTAAATAGCCGTTATGATTTTCTATCAACAAAATGGGGTGTTATTTTGTATAATTTTGTAACTATTCTTATTGGATTTATTTTTGGGCTAGTATTTGGTAGTTTTTTTGAGTACTTTATCCACAAAAATTTTTTACATCACACACCAAGATTATTAGACCAAAGTAAGTATATCAAAAGTATGTGTTTGGGCCATTCTGTTTCACATCACGGTCATTACCTTCCCGATAGGCATTATACACAAGATATTACTAATAAAGAAGAAGTTCTGACATTTACCAAATATGATGTTATATTTCTACTTACAGGGATTATAGGTTTATTTTACATTACATCAGTTTTAATCAGACATTTATTTAACTTGCAGTTTGCTTATTTACCTCCAGAAGCAATAGGCACAACAATAGCCATTGTAATTTATTATATCGCATATGAAAGTTTACATGTAATAATGCATGTTCCACATAAAGGAAAATGGCTTAGAAATACATATTTTATGAGATGGCTTAATAGGCATCATTACCAACATCATTTAATTCCAAGTACAAATTTAAACGTTGTAATTCCATTAGCTGATTATCTTCTTGGTACAAAACGCTCACTTCCTAAAGAAAAATATGTATATGCCGATGCTGACTAAAAAACAAAAAAGTTTATTTGAATAATTTACCTTTAATAATATTGTATCAAGATCAAGAATTTTGTTTCTTTGACCTTTTATATACATTTACTAAATAATCAATGGTATTTGATGCAATTAAGAAACTAAAATATTGTTTACCTTTTCCTTGCCCAATAAAATTTGATGCTATTGGGATGTGAAAAGAAGCAGTGAAAAGCTGTCCCCAAATCCTTCCCAAAAAGTATGTTAGAGAATCTTCATTTTTATTTATATCTTTAACAAGTCTTCTAGAAGCAGTTGGAATAAGGATTGGAGTATATATTCCTTCTAGTATACCCTTAACTGAACCCCTTGAAAGATTCCATATTCCTTTACCTAATTTTTCAACATCTTGTTCTATTATATCAATAAGGTTTGACATTTTTAGCTTCCTATTTTTTAATTAATTTTTCTAGTAAATTCTCTCTCGGCATGCATTTTCCAACTTTGATTAAATTTATAAACCTTCCTATCTTTTAAAATATTTTGATGTATAGTTTAATTAAGAAAATTCTTTTTAGGATGGAGCCTAAAGAAGCACATGATTTAATCTTAAAATGTGCTAAAAAAGCAAATGATTCTGAATTTATTAAAAGATTATTAAGTTTTCTTTACGATAAATCAGATAGTAGATTAGGTATTAATGCATTTGGTAAAAGACTTAAAAATCCAGTAGGGTTGGCAGCTGGTTTTGACAAGAATGGTGATTTAGTTGATTTAATGCCTTGCTTAGGTTTTGGTTTTATTGAAATAGGTTCTATTACTGCTAAGGAATCAAAAGGTAATACTGGAGAGGTTTTAGAAAGACTGGTAAATAAAGAAGCATTAGTAAATAGACTTGGTTTACCAAATATAGGCGTGGATAAATTCTATGAAAATTTTAAAAATAAAAAATTAAGAGAAGATGTAGTTTATGGGGTTAATATAGCTAAAACCAATGATAAGAACATCTTAAGGGATAAAGCTATAGAAGATTTTCTTTATTCCTTTGAAAAAATTTACTTGTTAAATAATATAGATTATATTGCACTTAATATAAGCTGTCCAAATACAGAAGATGGTAAAACATTTGAAGAACCTAAAGACCTAAAAGTTCTTTTAAGTGAAATAAGAAAAAGAGAAGGTTATATTGTTAAAGAAAATAATATTAAATTAAAACCAGTTTTAGTTAAGATTTCACCAGATCTAAGAATCTTAGAACTAGAAAAATTGATAGAGGTTTGTGAGGATTATAGTATTTATGGTTATATTATTGGGAATACTTCAAAAGATAAAAGATTAATTGGTTCTGAGAATAAGATGTCTGGCGGTATTAGCGGTAAACCTATAAAAATTTTGTCAACATCCATTATAACTGAGGTTTATAGTTTAACAAAAGGTGAAAAATTAATCATTGGTTGTGGGGGTATATTTAATGCAAATGATGCCTATAATAAATTAAAAGCAGGAGCAAATCTAATCCAGTTATATACCTCATTAATATATCAAGGCCCTAATGTAGTTAATAGTATTAATAAGGAACTCATGAAAGCTGCTATTAGTAATATAAGAAAGAATAATTTAGATTTTATAATAAAAGTAACAAGATCTATGTATTGAATAGTCTTTTAAATCCATGCTTACTTAATTATCTCTTAATGGGGCTGTGGTCCAGCTTGGTAAGATTTATCCTTGGGGTGGGTAAGACCCGTGATGGTATCTAAAAACTACCGGGAATTCAAATCATGGCAGCCCCATTACTTTATGCTATCTAGGTTAATGACAGAACTAACTCACAGAGAATCTCAATAATCTTTCTGAAAACTTAAACTATCCACAAATAATTTCTGTATCCTACAAGATTGTAGAGGTAACAGGAAGATTTTTATATATGTTGTATATACGTATATACATGATAGAAGCAAAAGTAGTGCAGAGATTTGGCAACAGCGGTCATGTAGTGCTTCCAAAGGAATATGTAGGCAAAAGAATAAGATTCATATTAGAGCCTAAGACTTTCCAGAATATAAAATTTGAGATATTGGATATTCTAAAGCCACATTTAGAAAATGTATTAGGTATTTATTTATATGGTTCTTATGCCAGAAGTGAGCAAACTATTAGTTCAGATGTAGACATTTTAGTAATTAGTAACACAAAGCTGAAAATTATAGATAAAATTGACGGTTACTCAATTGTCTCCATAACTATAAAGGAACTCGAAAGCACATTAAAAAGAAATGCTGTTTTGATACTTTCCATAATAAAAGAAGCAAAAACCATAATTAACCCCAACTTATTGGAAAAATACAAAGGATATGAATTCACAAAAAAGAATACTAAGTGGTTTATTGATAACTCCGTGCAGGTCTTGGAGTTAAATAAAAAAGGATTAGGTTTGGATTTTGAAGTAGGAAGCCTTGTTTATTCTTTAATGCTTAGGGTTAGAAGCTTGCTTATGATAAAGCTTATGCTAAATAATAAGTTATACTCTAAGACATCACTATTTTCTTATTTAAAAGACAATGGATTTTCACAAGATAAAGTTGAAGGACTTTATAAGATTTACAGCAAGGAAAGGGGCAATATAAAGGTAATTGAAAGTGAAATAATAATAAAAGAGGATATTTCAAAATTATTATTCATAGCTAAAAATTTACTGAAAGAAGCACAAAGTTTATTGAAATGAGCAAGAAGAAATTCAAAAAAAGCATAGGAATATAAAGCTGGAAAAAGTCTTGGATGAAGAAAATATTGGCTTGGCTAAATATTACGAAAAGGAAATTAAAAGACTAGAAGAGCAGCTATCGGAAAAGCAGAAAAAATTATTGCCAAGAAGTAAAAGACTAAAACTCAAAAAATAATATTAAGAGGATGCGACAGAGAGACAAAGCAAAAATATTTAAATAACTGCTAGTCTTGTAATTATCAAGGGGTGGGTCATGAAGAAATTTACTTTTATTCTGTTTACTGTTATTTTATGTATATTGTTGTTTAGTACAGTAATTGCAGATGATATTGATGTAGCTGTAACTGATGTAGAAAAAAATGCTGAGACTGGGGGTTTAGCAAAGTTTTCACTAGAGATTACTAATAATAAAGACCAAAATGAGGTTTTTGCAATAACGCCAGACCCATTTGGAGTTTCACCATTCTCAGATATTTTTGAATCGATAATTGCAACACCAAGCACAGTTTCTATACCTTCGCATGATTCTAGGAGAGTTGAGGTTTCTATTAGGGTCCTAGAACAGGTTAAACCAAGTAGAAATTACAGGACATTTGTTTTAGTTAAATCAACAAGAACAGATTCAAAAAAAGAGGTTAATTTAGTAGTTACTGTAGTTCCACCAAAGGAATTAGTAACAATAACAACTAATCTACCTGATGATGTTTTTCCAGGTAAAGGCATTAATTTAGATGTAAATTTAAAGAATAATGTAGACTTAACATTGGATCCTTTAGACCTTGTTATTAAGAGTGATTTTTTTGAGTATAAAGATACATTAAGGTTATTTCCATACCAAGATACCACAAAGAAAGTAACATTTGATATTAGTTCATTAACACCCTATGGAACTTATACATTAAGTATTAGTGGTTTCTATAAAGGAAAATTAAGAAGTTCATACGTAAAGGACTTTAATGTTGTTAAAAATCCAAATGTAAAAGAAGATGTTGTAACAAAACGTGGTTTTCTTGTAGATACAATTAAGTTAACAAAGGTAAATGGAGGAAATTCTATTATTGATGAAAGGTTTGTTATACCATTAACTAAGAAAGAGCAATTATTTACATCCTTTTCTAAAGAACCAACAAAAATTACAGATGAAAATGTAGGATGGTCTTTTGATATAGGTCCTGGAGAAACAGAAGAAATAACAGTTACAACAGATTATAGATTATTTGTACTGGCTGTTTTAATAGCAGCATTTGTTCTATTTTATTTTGCATATAAAGTAACAAGAACAATAACTATTGAAAAATCAATGTTTAGGGTTAAGGAAAGACAGGATGGTATTACAGAATTAAAGGTAATAATCCATATAAAAAATAATAGCGGTTCAGTTTTAAGGAATGTCAGGGTTACTGATTTACTTCCAAGATTAATGAATCCAATAAATGAATATATTACACTTAAACCTGTTAAGATTCAAAAGGGTGAATTAGGCTTAAGAATGATATGGGAATTGAATGAACTTTTACCTGGAGAAGAGAGAATAATTTCTTATAGGGTAGAATCAAAATTACATATTATAGGCAGGGCTCAAATCCCTCCAGCATTGCTTACCTATATGAAAAACAAAAGAATTTATCATCTTAAATCAAATCGTTTAACATTCTCTGGTAGATTGTTGAAAGAGTAATGTTTTTAAACAAACTTCTTTTCTTTTTTATACCAACGTTAATTACCCAACGTAGCTCAATTAGCTTTAAAGGCTAGAGTAGCGGTGGAGCACTCGGCTGTAGTCTCTGACACTATCAGACAAGGTTTAAACTATGGATGAATGATAGTCAGCTGGTAGTTCCCGGGGGGTTCCCGGTTCGAATCCGGGCGTTGGGATTGCCTTCGTAGTGTAGCGGCCCAGCACGCAAATAAGATTAAAGCTTATCGTGAGGCCCTGTCAAGTTAGCATAGAACGGCTGCAACCCGGGTTCAAATCCCGGCGAAGGCGCTTTTCTTTGTGAGCATAAAACCCACATATTTATTAAAAACAATTAAAAAAGATGATGTTGTTTAAGAACTTCTTTTTCTACTTAAAATAAAAATTGGACAAAAACTAGAAATATATCCTGAAAGGGCCCCACTTGCTATTCCGAAGGGTTTATAATTTGAGAAAATTTTCTTATATAATAATGGAAGTCATAATTATTCATGGTTCAAAAACATATTTGAATGGTTCACAATGGATAAGAAGGCTATCTTATAAAATCGCAAGTTGTTTTTCTGAGGAAGTCCCATCATTTAATTATGTTTATAAATTCAAAAATTATTTACAGAGGAAAGGCATCAAAGCAGAAGTTTTTAGGTGGAGTGGAAATATTGGACTTTCAGACATAAAAGAGGCTTCTAAAAGATTAAATAAAATCTTGGTAAAAAAGAAAAAAGTTATTTTGTTTGGCAAAAGCAACGGTGGTTTAATATCGCAATTTTCTGCCATGAAAAATGAAGAGAAGATTTTGAAAATTGTGCAAGTGGGAACTCCAAATCTATCTAAAAATTATGCGGGCAATATTCCTCTTGTAAATATTTATTCAAATTCAGATAAAATGCAGAGAAATGGAATTATTCTTTATTCAGCTTTGAGATTTAAAAGAGGGAGCAGAAAACTCTTTGGAGAGCAGGTTAAAAATATAGTAATGAATTTGAATAATCATAAGGATTTTAATCATAAGAAAATTTTCGATTTTTATTATAAGTATATCATAAGTTGATTCTTTTTCACACGTAAGCGCGAGGCGGAGGACTTTCTTAAACCCAAAAATCAATTGGGTATAAATTAGAACCAAAAAAGTTTTAGGAAAGTTTATATAGCTAAGTTTACCAGATTTTCGCTAATATGACACATGCTATTGATTTTGTTTTGAATGTTGTGAAAAAAATTAGTTCTAAGGAACCTGTTTTATTTCAAAGAGATGGATCATTATATGTTGCTTCTGCCGATGGATTTGGTAAGGTAGGATATGGTTTAAGGACAGCACCTGAAGAGATTCAACCCTGGGAAGAAAGAAGACAATCACCAGAAATTGTTGAATCCCAAGACGCTATTAAAAAGTGGGTTGGCGATTCATGGTATAAGAAACCCAAATTTCTAAATGGGGAACAAAAATACTTTAAATCTATTGTTTTTGGTTCCGATAGTAATTCTTTTTCTCTTGAAGAAATAACAAAAATAGCTCAGGAACTTGCTAAACTTCCAGATGATGGAAAAATTCGCATGGTTCTTCATGGTAGTAACTATCATAGTCACAAATATGGTTATGCTGCAGACGGTATTGATGTTTTTATACAACAAGCAAGGGTGATGGGTAGGGATAGGTATTTAGAATTGATGCGGAAGAAAGAAAATAAAATTCTTCAAGATATGGAGAGCTTGGCTGAAACGAAGGATAATGTCAATGATAGGTATCAAAGGTTAACTTTTCCTGATTGTGTAATTCTTACCCCATATATGTTCGTTAGTTTGCCAAGACGTGGAAGATTAGATTTTCATAGGCATGAATTAGACGCATGGAAACAAGATACAACATTAAAGATTAGTTATAGTGGCTCTAGTACTTATGATGAATCTCCTTTTGCTATGCACATCACATTAAATGCACAATATCTAAAAATTAAAGATGCTGAAAAATTAATAATGACTAAAGATAAAGTTCTAGAACATATTAGTAAGGAACTTAGTGCAGTGAAATCAAATATGGAACTAGCAGAGAAGTTTATTGCTAGAATTAATGAGGTACATAATAAGATTTCAGCACAAGATAGAAAGAGTAGATTAAGTCAATTCTTATGTGTTGTGGTTATTAAAACCATCAAATAGTCAAAGAGAAAAATTAATAAACTCGCTTGAAACCTATTCGAATATGACATATGATCCAGGTTTTTACAATGCATATAAGGCTTATCTTAGTGAGTCTGGGGTTAGGCAGGCTCATGATTGGATTTTTAAACTTGCATCTTTAAATTCCAATTTTCTAAATGTAGTAGATTTTGGTTGTGGAGCTTTTAATGAGTTTTTTGTTTATGCCAAACCACGTAAATATACTGGGATAGACATTAATGTATCATCACAAGAAGGTGAAAGAAGATTAATTCAAGCAAATTATCGGCATGTTAATGATTTAACTGGATTAGTTACTCCAGCTTTACCAACAGCATTTGTAAGTCTGTTTTCGAGCGAGATTACTAGACCATTAAAAGAAAACTATGCTTTTTATGAAAAAGTTTTCAAAGAGTTACCTACAATAAGTTCTGGTTTGGTTAGTGGGTTTTATTATGTTAGTAAGAAAAATCAAAATCCTGTTGAAGAAACCGGCGGAATATTGAGTTATCAGACCTTAGAACATATTGAGGATATTTATTCTGATTCGTTTAGTGAAAAAAGAATTATATTACCAGTGCCCTCTAAGATGTTCGGACAAGATGTTTTTGAAGTTTGGAAATTTTTTGATAGGAGATAATTAGACTTCAAACGACAATTTTCAAAAGCGAAGCTTTATAAAGATTTCCTAATTAATTTATCCCTATTGAATTGTATAGATTCCACTATGTCATCGGGTTTAAGAATGAGTATTATAAAAACATCAAGAAATTTGGGTTATTTTTAAAAGAAAAATATAATCATCAGATAGAACTATGAAGATTAAAAGAGGGCCGGTAGCTCAGCTTGGTATTAGAGCACTGCACTTTTATTTAAAAAAAGAAATGCAGTGGTCGCGGGTTCAAAAAAATAAAATAATGCTTTAAAAGAGGCAATATAATGAAAATCCCGTCCGGCCCATATATTTAATAAGAAAAATGGAAAAGGAAACAATAGATATATTAAAACATAAATATGTTCCTAAATATAGTATACTTGAAGAAGAAGAAATACAGGAACTATTACTAAAATATAATATTTCTCCAAAACAACTTCCAAAGATGCTTTCTAATGATCCAATAGCTAAGCTTCTTGGTGTAAAACCAGGTAGTATTTTAAAAATTTTGAGAAGAAGTCCAACTACAAATGAATCTGTAACATACAGGGTGATAGTGCATGCTTAACAAAGATATACTGATAAAAAAATATTTTGAAAGTCATTCTATTATAGAGTCTAATATTCAAAGTTTTAATAATTTTATAGAGGTTGAGATGCAAAAAATAGTTAATGCATTTGGTGAGGTAACACCAACAATAATCCCGCAGGATGTTCAAGACTTTAAAATTAAATTCAATAAAATATGGATAACTAAACCGCAGCTTGTAGAGGCTGATGGAAGTAAAAGGGATGTTTTTCCTTGCGAAGCCAGATTAAGAAAATTAAATTATTCTGCCCCAATTTACATAGATGTTGGTGTATTTATGGATGGTGTCCAAAGGGAAACATTTACAACAGAAATAGGTAAGATTCCGATTATGATAAAATCCAAGTATTGTCATTTAAGTAATCTAAGTGAGGAAGAGTTAATTAAAAAAGGTGAAGACCCCGGTGATTATGGTGGTTATTTTATTCTTAATGGTAATGAAAGGGTGTTAATAGTTGTAGAGGATTTAGTAAGCAACAAGATGTTTATACAGAAGAATAAAACAGGGCCTAGTGTATATACGGCAAAGATATTTTCTGAACAAGGACCGTATAGAATTCCTCATGTTATAGAGCAGATGAAAGATGGTATAATCTACCTTTCATTTACAAGATTTAAGAGGATTCCAATAATTGTTGTAATAAAAGCATTAGGTTTAATAAGTGACGAAGAAATTGCAAGATATATGTCTGGCGATGAAGAATATGATGAAATATTCATTAATTTATATAATGCAGTTGATGTTAAAACAGATGAAGATGCATTAGATTATATAGCAAAGAAGATTGGGGTAATGAATCAACCTAAAGATATTAAATTCGAAAGAACATTAGAAAGCTTAGATAAATACTTATTACCCCACTTAGGTCTAACACCGGCAGATAGAAAATTAAAGGCATATAATATTTGTAAATTAATTAAGAAATTCTTTATGGTATCAAAAGGCGGTCTAGAACCAAGTGATAAAGATCATTATATGAATAAAAGATTAAAGTTAAGTGGTGATTTATTATCTGACTTATTTATGGTTAACTTTAGAATCTTAATAAATGATTTATTATACAATTTCCAGAGATTAGTTAAAAGAGGCAAGTTTTCATCTGTTAAAATAATAATCAGGGATAAATTACTTACATCAAGGATACAAAGTGCAATGGCTACTGGTGCATGGGTAGGCGAAAGAAAGGGAGTAAGTCAGAATATTGATAGAATAAATTTCTTAGCCTCAGTTTCACATCTTCAAAGAGTGGTTTCATTACTTGGATCTTCACAGGAGAATTTTGAGGCAAGGGCATTACATTCGACCCATTGGGGCCGCTTATGCGCCATCGAGACTCCGGAAGGAACATCAATTGGTTTAAGGAAAAATATGGCTATGCTTGCAAATATAACGCAGGCCGAGGCTAATGAAGATAAAATAAAAAAATCATTAGAAAGTTTAGGATTAAATCCAATCAAATAAAGAAAATGAACTACCAAAATATAACAAATAAGGTCGAAACATTAATAGAAAAATTTAAACCTATTGCTGAAAACTTTTGCAATTTAAAATTGGAAGATATAGCTGTTGAATCATCTTCACATGGCTTGGTTGAATATAAACCAAATAAAGTTTCTGTTAATCCAAGAATAATTGATATCATTGATAATGAAGACTTATTAGAACTTTTAGTAGCAGAGGGATTAGGAGAACATATTGTATATACACTTAATCCCAAGGCATTTGAGTTTTTAATATCTAAAGATAATATTAAAGTTAAAATTATAATGGGGGGGTTTAAGAACTACTTCTGTTTTAATGTATTGCCTAAAAATATGTTATCAGATGATATTATAGGATTAGCAAACCTTGTGCTTAATACTTATGATGCTTATAATAAAGGCTATAATTTTTTTAGAATAATATCTAGTAATCTCGGTAAAGAAGAGATATTTAATGTAATTAAGAATTTAGATGTAACATTGGAAGAATTAGAAAATCCGGATTTATATATTGAAAGGAGAAAAAAATAAAATGATTGACGTATTCATGAATGAAAAGTTTATTGGAACTGTTGATAATCCAGAGGAATTTATAAATAAAGTTAGAACATCAAGAAGACAGGGTAAAATATCAAGTGTTCTTAATATATTCTATAATGAAAGGGCAAAGGATATTGTAATAGAAACCTCAAAAGGAAGATCAAGAAGACCATTAATTGTAATAGAAAATGGAGAATCAAGATTGAATGAAAAACATCTTCTACAATTACAAAATGGAGAGATTACCTGGAATGATTTAATCTCTCAAGGTGTAATAGAATATTTAGATGCTGCGGAAGAAGAAAATGCTTATGTTGCATTGGATGAAAAAGAAATAACTAAAGAACATACACATCTAGAAATTGCACCAAGTGTTATTTTAGGATTAATAACCTCATTAGTACCTTATGCTAATTTTGGACAGAGTGCAAGATTAAACAGGGGAAGTAAAACACAAAAGCAGGCATTAGGGCTTTATCTATCAAATTATCCTGTAAGAATAGATACCGATGTTAGTGTTCTTCATTATCCACAAACACCTTTAGTTAGAACAGTAATGCATGATGTATTAAACTACAATGAGCATCCAGCAGGACAAAATGTAACTATAGCTGTAATGAGCTATAAAGGATACAACATGCAGGATTCTTTAATAATAAATAAGGGCTCTGTTCAAAGAGGCTTAGCAAGATCAACATTCTATAGACCTTATGCTATTGAAGAATTAAGGTATAGTGGGGGTTTAGTAGATGAAATAAGTATTCCAGATAAAGAGGTTAAAGGATATAGGAGTGAAAAGGATTATAGGTTATTAGAGGAAGATGGCATAATTTATCCGGAAGCATTTGTCAAGGAAGACGATGTTATTATAGGAAAAACATCACCACCAAGATTTTTAAGGGATATAGAAGAATTTAGTATAGCGGCAAATACAAGGAGAGAAAGCTCAGCTGTAATAAAACATGGTGAATATGGTGTGGTTGATGCTGTAATAATTAGTGAAAATCAAGAAGGGAATAGATTAATCCAGTTAAGATTAAGAGACCAAAGAATTCCTGAAGTAGGTGATAAGTTTGCTTCTAGACATGGACAAAAGGGAATAATAGGGGCAGTAATTCCAGCAGAAGATATGCCATTTACCGCATCTGGTATAACACCTGATATTATATTTAGTCCGTTTAGTTTACCAAGTAGAATGACAATATCACATTTAATTGAGATGCTAGCTGGAAAAGTAGGCTGTTTATCTGGTAGGTATGTTAATGGAACTTCATTTGCAGCTGAAAACCAGGAAGATCTAAGAAAAGAGTTACTTTCATTAGGATTTAGAGAGAATGGAACAGAAAGGATGTATAATGGCATTACTGGTGAAGAGATGGAAGCAGCTATTTACATTGGTAATATGTATTATTTAAGATTAAAGCATATGGTTGCTAATAAATTACATTCAAGGGCATCAGGAAGAATACAATTACTTACAAGACAACCAATAGAAGGAAGATCAAAAGGCGGCGGTTTAAGATTAGGGGAAATGGAAAAAGATTGTTTTGTAGCCCATGGTGCATCATTATTGCTTAAAGAAAGATTTGATTCTGATAAAACAGTAATTAATGTATGCGAAGAATGCGGTATGCTTGCTGTTTTAGATCTTGCAAGAAACAAAAGATTCTGTCCAAGATGTGGTAATAATGTTGAAATTAGTCCAGTAGAAGTAAGCTATGCCTTCAAGTTACTATTAGATGAATTAAAAGCAATTGGAATATATCCAAAATTACATTTAGGAACTAAATTTTAAGGAATAAAAATGGAACGTCAACTTTATAAAAAAATAGTAAGAATGGATTTTGGTGTATTAAGCCCAAAAGAGATTAAGAAGATGGCTGTTGCAAAGGTTGTTACACCAGAACTTTATGATAAGGAAGGATATCCTGTAGATGGCGGTTTAATGGATATAAGGTTGGGTGTTATTGATCCAGGTTTAAGATGTAAAACATGTGGAGAGAAATTAAAGGAGTGTGTTGGTCATTTTGGTCATATAGAATTAGCAAGACCAATTATACATATTAAGTATGTTAGGGTATTAATGGATTTCTTAAGAAGTACTTGCAGGGAGTGTAGTAGGATTTTATTAGAAGATAAGACTATTGAAAAATATAGAAATCTATTGGAACATCTGGAAAAAACAAATGGTTTAGAAGTTAAAAGAAAAAAAGTAAGAGAGCTTATTAACTCCATTAAGAATATCAAGAAATGCCCACACTGTAAGGCTAAACAACTTACAGTTAAATTAGAGAAACCCTCAACATTTATTGAAGGTGATAAAAGAGTAACACCTATTGAAATAAGGACTAGATTTGAGAAAATACCAGACGGTGATGTGGAGATTCTTGGTTTAAATCCAAAATATGCAAGACCTGATTGGTTAATATTAACTGTTTTATTAATCCCACCAGTAACAATGAGACCTTCTATTACATTAGAAACTGGTGAAAGAAGTGAGGATGATTTAACACATAAATTGGGGGATGTAGTAAGAATAAATCAAAGATTATTTGAAAATATAAATGCGGGTGCCCCAGAGATTATAGTTGAAGACCTGTGGGATTTATTGCAATATCATGTTACGACATATTTTGATAATACAGTAACACAAATACCACCAGCAAGACATAGATCCGGGCAATTGCTTAAGACATTAACAGAAAGACTAAAAAGTAAGGAAGGAAGATTTAGATATAATTTAGCAGGTAAGAGGGTTAATTTTGCAGCTAGAACAGTTATAAGCCCGGACCCTGAGATAGGTCTTAATGAGGTAGGAATTCCTTTAAGTGTTGCAATGGATATTACGGTTCCTGAAAGAGTAACAGAGTGGAACATGAAGTGGTTAAAGGAGTTTATTAATAAAGGTCCAACAAATTATCCAGGAAGTAATTATGTACTTAGACCTGATGGAAAGAAAAAAAAGATTACAGATGAGACAAGAGAACAGTTAATAGAAGAATTACAACCAGGTTATGTTGTTGAGAGACATCTTATGGATGGCGATACTGTTGTATTCAATAGACAACCAAGTTTACATAAGATGAGTATTATGTGTCATAAGGTAAGAATAATTCCAGGAAGATCATTTAGATTAAATCCGAATGTCTGCTTTCCATATAACGCAGATTTTGATGGCGATGAAATGAACCTCCATGTTCCTCAAACAGAAGAGGCAATTGCAGAAGCAGATGTTTTAATGCAGGTACAAACACAGATAATTACCCCTAAAAATGGATTAAATGTTATAGGTGTAATTGAAGATTCTATTTCTGGTTGTTATTTATTAACTAAAGAAATGACACTCACAAAAGAAAATGCTATTGAACTTTTAATATCTATCGGAATTGATTCTGGTTTTGAAAAGTTTAAATCTACAGTTTCAGGCAAGGAAGTATTTGGTGTTTTACTTCCTGATGATTTTAATTTTGTAGGTGAGACAAAAGGTAAACAACCGCTGGTTATTAAAAAAGGTAAGATAGTTGAAGGTTATATAGATGTTAATGCTGTAGGTGAGGAAAAGGGTGCTTTAATAAGAGAAATTTATAAAAAATATGGTCCAACTAAAACATTAGAGGTAATAGATAAAATAGCAAAATTGGGTGTTAATGTTCTTCTTAAAAGAGGCTTTAGTTCTGGTTTGAGCGATACCGATTTAGATGAAGAATTAAAAAAGAAGATACAGCAGCAAATAGACGAAGCTAAGGCAGAGGTTGATGAATTAATTAAAAGATACAATAAAGGAGAATTAGATGCACTTCCAAGTAGGAGTGTAGAAGAAACATTAGAGATTATGATTTTACAGAATTTAAATAAGATAAGAAATAAAGTAGGAGATTTAATAGCAACGAGTGTAAAAGAGAAAAATAACCATACTATTATAATGGCAAGATCTGGTGCAAGGGGTAATATACTTAATCTTGCTATGATGGCAGCAGTAGTAGGACAACAGGCTTTAAGGGGTAAAAGAATTAAAAGCGGTTATGATAAAAGAACATTAACATTGTTTAAGAAAGATGATAAAAGTCCTAAGTCAAGGGGGTTTATTGATGTTGGTTTTAAGAAAGGACTTGATCCTGTACAATTTTTCTTTGGTGCTATGACAGGAAGGGATTCTTTAATGGATACTGCATTAAGAACACCTAAATCAGGTTACCTATATAGAAGACTTGCTAATGCATTGCAGGACTTAAAGGTCGAATATGATGGAACAGTTAGGGATGCAACTAAAACAATAATACAGTTTAGTTATGGTGATGATAATATTGATGTTTCAAAAAGTGATGGCGGTACAATAGATGTAAAAAGAATAGTTAAAGTAGTAGCAGGTGAGGAATAATATGGACATAGACGATTACAAAGGAAGAATTCCTGAACCATTATTGGATAAATTTAAAGAAGAAGCTGAAGCTGTTAAGTTAAATAAAAAGCAGAAAGAAGAGGCTTTAAGAAGATTAGAAGAAGAATATAAAAAATCCTTAATACATCCAGGTGAATCTATAGGTGTTATAACAGCTGAATCATTCGGTGAACCTTCAACTCAAATGAGTATTCATCATAATGAAAAAATAATTGTTAAGATTAAAAATAAAATAAGGATTACTAAAATTAGTGAATTTGTAGATAATTTTATGGCTATGAATGGTGCGATAAAAATTAGTGAAGATTCAGAAGTCCTTCCTATAGAAGATTTAGATATTTTTGTTCCTAGTATCAATCAGGATGAGAAAATAGAATGGAAAAGGGTGGTAGAATTAAGCAGACACAAATCACTTAATAAATTAATTAAATTAACTACAGCATCAGGAAGAGGAATAGTTGCAACTGATAATCATTCTTTCGTTACTAGATTAAATAACATGGTGGTACCTATAATTGGTAAAGGATTAAGAACTGGTGATAGAATTCCTGTTATGAAATATCTACCAGAACATTGTGCTTCACTCTTAACAGTTTCCAATTATGTTAACTTACCTAATGAAGATAGTTTTAGGGTTACTAGAAGTTATAGACCAACTAAATTAATTCCTAAAGAACTAAAGTTAGATTGGAATTTTGGCTGGTTCATAGGAGCTTATTTAGCTGAAGGTAATGCTACTTCAGGGCAGGTTTCAATATCAAATTTAGATGACAATTATATCAAAAATGCAAAGAAATTTTTAGATGATCTTGAGCTAGACTATAGAGAAAAACATCACCATAGGGGATTTGCACCTTCAAGGGATTTAACAGTTAATTCTTCTTTATTAGCTAGATTAATTTCAACGACTTGTGAAAGTGGTTCATTTAATAAACATGTACCTGAATTTGCGTATAGTGCTAAAGATGAATTTGCAGCAGGTTTATTAAGGGCTTATTTTGATGGCGATAGTAATTTCCATGCTGATAGAAATCTAATTAGAGCTTCCTCAAATTCAAAAGAACTAATTGATGGAATAGCATTATTATTATCAAGATTTAAAATTTTCTCATATAAGGTTAAGGATAAAAAGAACCAGTATTGGTTATTAATCCCATATAAATATGCCCCATTATTTTTAGCACATATTGGTTCTGATATAGACTATAAATTAAAGGCTTTAGAGAAAATGTCCGTTAAATCTAAGAAGTTCTGGAACAATTATTCACGTGATTATACTGACATGATTTCAGGTTTTGGAGATTTATTTTATAGAACAGCTAAAAAATTAAATTATCCAACAAGATATGTTAATAATTTTACAAAAAGGCAAAAGATTGGTAGAACTGCATTATATAGGTACATAAAGTTATTTGAAAAATTAGCTAAAGAGAAAAATGTAGATATATATAATGAGCTTAAGGTTATGCATAGAATGTTTAATTCTGATGTGGTATGGGATGAAATAGTTAATATAGAGTATGTTGATAATGAATATGAATATGTTTATGATCTATCTGTTCCAGGATTAGAAACATTTACAACCTTTGATGGATTAATTACACATAATACATTAAATACATTCCATTTTGCAGGTGTAGCTGAACTACAGATTAGTTTAGGTTTACCAAGATTAATTGAAATCTTAGATGGAAGGGAAAATATATCAACACCATTTATGGAAATCTTTCTAAAAAAACCATACAACCAGGATCAAGATAAGGTAAAAGAGGTTGCAACAGAGTTAAAGGAAACCAAACTTAAAGAAATTAGTTCTGAATTTGCAGTTAATGCTATAAAATTACAAGTAGAGGTTACATTAGATAAAAAAGCCATGAAAAACCTAAAGATTACTGATAAATATTTACTTGATACTTTATCTGAAGAACTAAAAGGGATTAGTATTAAACAACTTTCAAACGGTAATCTAGTATTTAAACCCAAGGAAGAAACTAAAGAATTAGACCTAAAAGAGATCTATAAGTTAAAGGAAAAGATAAAAGATGTTTATGTTAAGGGTGTTTCAGGAATAAAACAAGTATTACCTGTAAAACAAACCGGTGAATTTGTAATATTGACATCAGGTTCAAACCTTAAGGAAGTAATGATGATTAAAGAAGTAGATGCCACAAGAATAACAACAAACAATATCCATGAAATAGCAAAGATTCTTGGAATAGATGCAGCAAGGGAGGCAATAATTGCAGAAGCATTAAAGGTTATTAGGGATCAGGGTATAGATATTGATATAAGGCATATTATGTTTATAGCAGATTTAATGACAACTAGTGGCAATATAAAAGGTATGACAAGAAGTGGAATTACAAGTGATAAGGAAAGTGTATTAGCAAGAGCAAGTTTTGAAACACCAATAAAACATATAATTAATGCCTCATTAATTGGAGAACAAGATTATTTGAATTCAGTTATAGAAAATGTTATAATGAATCAACCAGTGCCTTTAGGTACAGGTCTTCCAAAATTGGTATCTAATGTAAAAATTGAGGAAAAGAAAGAAAAATGACAGTAGAAGACCTTAAAAAAGCTGTAAAGGAAAAAAAGATTGTATTTGGAAAGAATAACGTGCTTAAAAAATTAAGATTAGGTGAAGTTAAAACTGTTTTTTTAGCATCAAATTGTCCTAGGGATTTAAAGGACACGGTAAATAAATATGCAAAACTTACTCAAACCAAGATTATTGAATTAGATGTTCCAAATGAAGAAATTGGTGTTATTTGTAAGAAGCCTTTTTCTATATCAATTCTCGGTTATTAAAAGATGATTACTTATAATACAGAAACAATAGGTTACATAAATGTTTTTGAAACCCTAACTAAAACCCAGGTTAATTATTGTTTTCTTAATAATAATGAATTGGTTTTTATTGTAAAAGAAGGTGAGGCTGGAAAAGCAATAGGCAGGCATGGTAAGAATATACAACATATTTCTAGAATGATAAACAAGAAAATAAGGGTAATAGAATTCAATAAAGATGTAGTTAAGTTTGTAAGTAATTTAATACATCCTATTAATGGAAATGTTTATAAATCAGAGGAAAACACAATATCGATACAGGCTAAAGACACAATAGATAAGGCCATTTTAATTGGCAGAGACAGGAAAAATCTTAAGAGTATTCAAAATATTGTTTCAAAGTGTTTTGATGTTGTGATAAAAATAGTATAGAAGAGTTAAATATGAAAAATGGAACGAGAAAAACAGCAGGTATATTGGGAATGGTATTAGGAGCTAGTTTGGTATATAATGCTGCCAATGCTACTCATTTGGATATGGATAGTTATGTTAAATGTTTTAATGAAGCAAAAGAAAGTATTGCTACTAACAATAAATATGAAGAAGGAGAGGTTATTGTTACTTTTAGACCACCTCAATTGGGTCCTAAAGAAGCAGAGTATTTTATAAAAAGTATTGGCTATGAACGTAAAAGGGAATTATATCCTGAATGGACGTGGTTAATAAAAGTTCCAAAAGGTAAGGAGCTTAATGTTGTTGGAAAACTAAAAGCAGGATGTTTGTCAGATATTATTGGAGATGCTGAACCAAATTACATTTTAGAACTTAGAAAAGATGATACTCAAAAATAAAACAGATAAAATTTTAGTCTTTTGGGGTAGGTTGAACTATAAATAAAATGGGAAAGAAAGGCCGTGGTTTAAACTCAGCAAAAAAACTTAAAGAAAGAAGAAAGAAATTTAGATGGCTTAATAAATGGTATAAAAAAAGAATGCTCCATCTTAAAGAAAAGTCAGATCCTTTAAAAGGAAGCCATCAGGCTAAAGCAATTGTTCTTGAAAAGGTTCAATTGGAAGCAAAGCAGCCAAATTCGGCAATGAGAAAGGCGGTAAAGGTTCAGTTAATTAAAAATGGAAGACAGATAACAGCTTTTGTTCCTGGTTATAATGCTATTAAGATTATAAATGAACATGACGAGGTTATTGTTGAATGCATTGGAGGAGCGATGGGTGGTTCTAAAGGTGATATTCCTTGTGTTAAATGGCAGGTTATAAAAGTAAATGATCAAAGTTTAAATGCATTAGTTAAGGGTAAGATAGAGAAAGGTAGAAGATGAGACAAAATATAAAACTATTCAACAGGTGGGATACTTCTGGTGTTGAGGTTAAAGACCCCGGTGTAAAACCATATATTAATCTTAAACCAATAATAGTTCCAAGAACTGGTGGAAGAAATGTAAAAATACAATTCCATAAATCTAAAACACCAATAGTTGAGAGATTAATGAATAAGTTAATGGTTCCTGGACATAGGGCAAAGAAACATAAGTTAACCTCTGGTCATTGTACAGGTAAATCCAATAATGTTTACAGAATTGTTTATAATGCATTTAACATTATAGAAAAGAATCTTAATAAAAATCCAGTTGAGGTTTTTATAAGGGCTTTAGAAAATGCAGCTCCTAGGGATGAGGTTACTGCAATAGAATATGGTGGTGCAAGATATCCACAAGCTATAGAAATGGCACCACAAAGAAGGGTCGATGTTGCTTTGAGAATGATGGTTCAAGGTGCTTACCAAAGAACATTTAAGAATAAAAAGAAGATTGAAGAAGGTTTAGCAGAAGAAATACTTGCAGCTTATAATTCGGATAATAAGAGTGCTGCTCTTGCTAAGAAATTAGAACTAGAAAGACAGGCTGATTCCAGTAGATAAATTACAACATTCCTCCACTATCAACTTTATCTAAATCATAAGGTAGAGAAGCAAATACTAAATATTTTTCATATTTTATTGAGAAACAATTAGAAGTTATATTACCAACATCTTTGCCTTCAGAAGTTACTTTTTCCGGAATTTTATCATAGAGAATCCTGACTAATTTTTTTGGTGGTTGTCCTAGATTATGAACCCTTGCCATTATTTCCTGTCCTAAATAACATCCTTTTGTAAAAGAAATAACATCTTGCCAATTTGTATTTAATAACATCTCTCTATCAAAATCAATTCCCTGAACAGAAATATTATTTTCAATCCTTATAATATTATAAACCTCATCTGAAATTTCTTTTAAGTCTTTGTTAAAATTATCAATTAAAAGCAAATAACCTATCCTTTGAGTTATTTTAACATCATTAGTTTCTATCGCCTTTCCAATAATATGATAAACATTAATGTCAGCTTTCTCTAATTTTGATTTATTTAATCTAGCAAACCTTTCAATATGTTCTAAAAATCTTTCTTCAAATTGCTTTTCAAATACAACATACCATTCATTATTAATTAATTTTTGATCAAAAAGAACTATTAACTTACCAAAATTATCTATTAAGGCATTTTTATCTGCATTTTCCTCATTTGTTGTTATACCCTTAATTAACTTTATAGGATTTCCAATTATCTTAAAAACAGCCTTAGGTAGTGTTTTATAACCACCATTTTGCATTACTTCGTAATATTCCTTAGAGTAGTCCATGTTAAGTAAATGGGCCCGGGAGGATTCGAACCTCCGATATCTGCCTAACTTAAGTCATTAACCCTTGTAAGGGCAGCGTATGTTAGTATTAACCCTTAACCGCTGGACCACGAGCCCAAAATAAAGAAAGACCAAAGCTTTAAATATAAAAACCTTTTGGCAGGTATTATGCAAAGGGCCGAACTAACTTTATTTACCTGTAAACCAGGACAAAGGTTTGCTGAAAAATTACCTAAAGAAGTAGATAAAATAAGATTTGAATCACAGGGCCATATTTGGAATAACAATTTTGATGATTTTTTGAATAAATTAGGTACAAAATTAAGTCTAGTAGAAACAACAGAGTTTGCAGATGGTGAGGTCAAAACAGAGTTAGAATCTTCTGTAAGGGGTAAAGACGTTTTTCTAGTTCAATCAATTGTAGACAAGAATGACCTACATAAAAGAATATTTGAAACCTTCTTTGCTATAGATGCAATTAAGGGTGCTGGTGCCTCATATGTAAATATAATCGTGCCTTTTTTACCTTATAGTAGACAGGATAAGAGAAGAGGTCGCGAATCCTTAAGTGCTAAAGTATTGGCAGGTTTATTTGATTCTATTGAGCCAAAGAACATAAGAACTACCTTGATAACAATGGACCTGCATACAGATCAAATAGCAGGTTACTATAATAACACAAAGATTGAAAATCTTAAGCCAGGATCAACACTAATAAATTATCTTAAAGAAAACCATAAGGAAATATTAGAGAATCTAGTAGTAGTTTCTCCGGATGCAGGTGGAGCAGCAAGGGCAGAATTTTATTCAAAAAGATTAGAGATAGATATGGCACAAATGATTAAGAGGCGATCTTATGTAAAAGCAAATTTAGTTGAAGAGATACGTCTGCTGGGCAATGTTAAAGATAAGAATGTTTTAATTGTCGATGATATGATAGATACAGCAGGTAGTCTAGTAAAAGCTGTTGATGAATTAAAAGAAAATGGTGCTTTAGATATATATGGAATATGTGCACATCCTTTATTTAGTTATCCTGCAATTGAGAGAATAGGAAATTTATATTCCAAAGGGTTTCTTAAAGGAGTTATAGGTACTGATTCGATAATGTATAGCGATGAGTTCTTAGATAAAAGTACATGGTTTAAACAAGCAAGTATTGCACCCTTAATTGCTAGGGTTGTTTATAACATAAACAACAATTTATCAGTAAGCTCTTTATTTGATTAAGCTTCTAACCATTTTTTAATCTTAAACTGATTACCACGTACAAAACTTCTATCATTTGTCTTAATATTATTTAATTCTTCGAGAACTGTAGAAAAAATTATTTTACCATCTTCATACGCCCTTATATCACCTGTTTCTTCACTCCTGGTAAATACGGTTGTTCCTTTAAACTGCAAGGAAGAGGATATCCCGCTTAAATGCCTCATACTTACTGAATTTGAAAAACCTAATTGAGAAGCTAAATCTTTATTCCAATCCAGCTTCATCGTATTTAAGAATTTAATAAGGTTTATATCTAATTGAACACCTGATCTTTCTAGAGTTCCATCCTTTAAAATAAGTATAGCCCCATCATGGAATATGGTTTTCTTAATAGATTCCTTAGCTTCTTCATCAAAAATATCCTTATTTCCATTGAAAATGTTCTTGTTATTGCTCATAGTAAGAATAAAATCTTTATGTCTAGAATGATTATAGCCAAGAATAATTAATAAACCAAATTTCTCTTTCGTTTCTTGTCCCAGTTCTTTTATAAGGTTAAGGATAGCTTTCTTATTCTTTATATCATTTTTTACGTCTGAATTTTTAAAAAACTGATCTAGCTCATCCTCAATATTTTCCATATTTACCTCTTTTTTATAAAATTTCAACAAATTAAAATTATAACGAGAATTATTAAGATGTTGTTTATATATATTTCGAATATTTTGAATATAAGTTTATTTAAATATTATAATAATCTTCTAAAACTAAGGTATCAATATCTTCAAGGTTTTTAGCTATATAAAATTTACCATTTCCCAGATAAGCAATTTGTTCACCTAATTTCTTACCTTCATCACCAAGATTAATTCCTATAATAGATATTGTTATTCCTAAATGAGCTGCTTTTGCTACTGCATCTAATGTTTCTTTTATAGGCTCTTTTCCAGTGGTTGGCATCGCATCTGTTATTAATGTTAAATGTCTTGTTACGTTTTCATCTGGAAATAACCCAATTGATTTCATTATTGTTTCTGCTATATTGGTTTCATTTTTTGCCCTAATAGTTACTATACTTTTAAGAAGCAAATTAAAATCTGATGTTGGTTGAACTTCACTATGTACATTACTTCCAAATACAAGCAAGCCTACTTTATTCTTTTCATTTATTGCCTTAAATGCTAAAGCTACACCTGCTTTTTTACATAAATCTATTTTTTCACCTTTCATCGAACCTGAAGCATCAAGGGCATAAATAATATATATCCTACCTTTGCCTTCTCTTTCTGCTATTACTAAATCTTCTTTTTGTATCTTCTTATGACCTCTTTTAATAGCTAATGAAACCGACTTACCTAATTTAAGATCCTTATACCTATCACCTTTTTTATATTTTCTAAAATCTTTTTCATCACCATAATAATTCAGTTTCTTGTTTACTTTATCTCCGATTAAACCCTTTGCCTGTAGATTATCTAATTCTTCAATACATAATGAGATAGAAGCCAATTCAATCCCTTTATCAGTAATCTCATAATTCTTATCTAATAACTTCTCTTGCTTCATAGATTCAAAAATCTGTTTTATTTTCTTCTTTAATTCTCTTTGAAATTCAGGAATATTAATCCCATTTTCATTGCCTATTAATTGTCTTAGAAAGGATTCACCGTATATTACCTTGGCTTGGGAATAATTCTTTACTATATTTTCAAAAATTAAATCAGGGATAAAAGAATGCAACCCTTGATTTATAGCATCTTTAATAAGTCTGCCTTCATTTGTATTCTTGGCTTCTAAAATAGAATGCAATAATTTATTTTCCTCAAAATTACTTTCTAATTTTCCTTTGATTTCTTCTATCTCTTCCTTAACTTTTAGCTTTTTTTTACCATAGCTAGAGTGAATCACCACTTTCTTCTTCTAAATCTTCATTATCTTTTTCTTTAGCAAACTTATCAAATTCTTCACTAAGCAGGTCTTCTGGTTTTACCTTATATCTTATGCTGGGTTTTAATTTTATTCTATGTGAAACAACAGAAATTATAGCGTCTTTAATATCTTTTGAGTTAACAACACTTCTTCCAGCTATCAAAGCATTTGCCTGAGCCCTTTCAAATAAACCAATTGTCGCCCTTACAGATGGTGCTCTTTCCAAATCGGGATTTTCCCTTAAAAGCCTAATAAAATTAATTGTCAAATCTAATAAATCCTCAGGAAATTTAATATCTTTTAAAACCTTGGCTTTAGTTTTAACTATTTCTCTTTCTATAGCTTCTGTTTCAGGATAATTCATATAAATAATATCAAACCTATCTAAGAAAACCTCACTTAATCTTTCTGTACCTGCAAAATCCTCTGGGTTCATCGTACCTATAAATATAAAGTTAGCTGGTAATTCTACATCGTAGCTTCCTATAGTTGCTTTACCTTCTTCTAGAACCTGCAACAAAGCATTCTGCAGCTTTTCAGGACATCTATTTACTTCATCAAAGAATAAGACTCCCCTATTTGCCTTGAATATCTTTCCAGGCGTAAATGCTTCTATTGACAAAGGACCAAATTGTAAGGCTTTCATTGGATCAATATCACCTATTAAATCTTCTACAGTTAAATCTGGACTTCCCTGGATTCTTATAAATCTCTGTAATCCCGAAATCTTTCTTATTTCAAATTTCTTTTTTAATTTACATTCAGGGCATATTGGATCTTTAGGATCACAATTATAAGGACATTTATTAGCTTCTATTTCAGGCAGTAATTTTGCTACATTTTTTGCTAAGGTTGTTTTTCCTATACCAGGAGGACCTACTAAAATTACATGCCTGTCAGTAATTAAAGCAGACCTTAATTGCTTTTTTGTTTCTTCTTGTCCTATTATATCATTAAAATTATTATTTTTTTTGAAGATTTCCATTTTTCCTTCCTAATTTATGCATAATTTTCTTTCTAAGTATATATAATTCCGGGAATAATATCTCAGTGTGCATAATTTTTGGTTTTTTGATGATATTAAATGCTTCTTCTTTACCAAATGCCTTTGTAACCTTACTAAAAAAATCATAACCCTGAATATATCTGAGATATTCTATATCAAATATGTTGGATAATATACCTTTTCTTGATCTTATAGTATCTTCTGAAAGTATCCCATTTGGTGTTAAATCTAAACTAAAATATTCAGCAAAGCCTTCATCAATTAAGGTATATTCTATCTTGTTGTTTATTAATTCGGGATTTATTGTATGAAAAATGTGATGTCCTAGTTCATGTAGAATATAGTATTTAAGTTCTGGTAACCCAGATTCTGAATCAATAAGAAAAGAAACATAATTGCTTTTTGGATTAATTGTGATGCTGTTTGGGGGATCATATACAAATAGCCACCTTTTATTAGGGTATTCTCTACAACTAACAACAACATCACTTAATTTTAAACCACTAACTTCTTCTGCAGTAGGTTTAAACTCTTCTAATAAAGATTCAATTTTTTTTATGCCACTAATAGTTATCATTTCTATTTTTTCCATTTTCCCTCCTATGAATATACGCAAAAGGAACTTTTAATTCATATGGTGTTGTATCTAGATTTTTAATTACACTAAATGCTTCTTCTTTACACAAAATATCTATGACTTTTCTGAAAAATCTATAACCTATTCCACGGAAGCTAGAAGATTCAAGAAGCCAATTTCTATATGAATCAACAACTTTTTCTGATAAAATCCCTTTAGGAAGTAAGTCTAAACTAAAATATTCAGCAAAGCCCTCATCTATAATCTCAAACCTCGTTTCATTTATTGCTATTCTTGGGTTAATATTATAACTAACATGGTGCCCTAACTCATGCGCAATATCAAATTCAAAATCATATAGTGTTCTATGATGATCAAATCCAATGGATTTCCAAAACTTTCGGTTAATAAAAATTTCATTATGGTAATACTCCATAGAACTATGAATTTCTGTTTCTGAAAGAGTTATTTTTGGTTTACTTAATTTTAAACCACTAACTTCTTCTGCAGTAGGTTTAAGCTTTTTTACTATATTTTCTGCCACATCCACTATAAATTCCGTTGTTAATACAATTTCATCTAGTTTCATATTGGTAAAAAGTATAGCTTTCATATTATGCATTTTTAATTTTTCTCCTTTCAATATATAATCCAGGTGCATAAATTTCTTCTAAATTTATATCTAATGTTTTTACTAACCTAAATAATTCTTCTTCTCCAAGTTCATTAACAATTCTTTTTGCTAGCATATAACCAGGATAATGTCTAGTTTTATCAAATTCATGACGTTCTTCCCATATGTTCAACTGTCTATCCTTAAACATATTTATTTCTTGCTTAGTAAACTTGTTATACAATGATGGTGAACCATCTAAACCCATATAACAAGCAAAGCCCTCTGCTAATGTACTGATAATAGTTAATTCTGGGTTTTTCCTAAACACCCTCCAGTCAAATTCTTTATTTATTTTAAATGAAGCAAGATGATATAGTTCATGCAAGGTATAATGTCTTAATCTTAGTTGACCATCAGGCTTAAGAATAATGTTTGGAAGACAACTTATCATTGCTTCTGTTAATAGAATCTTATTTGGTGGCAGCATAATAAATTTTGTTTCTAAGTTAGCCCAACTAATGAAAAATTCACCTACATTTTCTCTAGAGTACTTTTCTATTCTTATATCCCCTAATCTAGTTCCTGTTCTTTCTTCTACTTTAGGCTTAAATTCATTTGCAGCTTCTTTTATTCTTGACAATAAGTTATCTTCCATTTTAAAGCATATAATGTTGATTTATCTTATTTATAAACATTACTATTAGACAATGATAAACACTATCTTAGCTTTGTTAAAATAAACCAAATAATCAAAGAAATTAGCATAAAAGCCAATAGAACCTAATATGTTTGTTTATCAGAAGCAAATCCAAATGGAATAGGACCAATAAAACCACCACTGACTACCTTTATATTGGATTTTGAATCTGTGGATTGAATTAATGATCCTATAAATACAATAATAAAACCTAAAAAAATTAAAAATAAACCTATTGAAATTAAGCTGGTTCGTATTTCATAAGTTCATTATAGTCCTTTCTAAATGTTTCTAAGCCTTTATCTGTAAGCGGATGTCTTATTTGTTGTTTAAGTTTTTCAAAAACACTATAGGGCATTGTTACAATATCTGCCCCTATCCTCATTGCTTCCAATACATGCAAGAGATTTCTAACACTGCCAACTATAATCTTTGTTTTATAACCATAGTTATTGTAGATTTGCTTTATGTCCCTTACTAGGTCCATTCCATTCTCTCCTAGGTCATCAAGCCTGCCTACGAAAGGGCTAACATAGGTTGCACCTGCTTTAGCTACAAAATATGCTTGAAATGGATTAAAAACTAAAGTTACATTTGTTGGTATTCTTTGTTGCCTAAGTGATTTAACAGCCTCTAGTCCTTCTTCACACATATGTACTTTAACCACAATCTTATTTTCATTACGCTCCCAACCACCATACTCCCTCAATCTTTTAGCTTCTTTTACTATTTCTTCTTTTTTCTCTAGATTGGGGTTAACCTCTAAATTTATTGGACCTGGAACCAATTCATAGAATTTCTTAACAGCTGTTTCTAAATCCAATAAACCTTCTTTTTTTAAAATACTTGGGTTTGTTGTTATGCCACTCAATAAACCACTATCTGCTGCACTTTTAATTTCTTTTAAATTACAAGTATCTAAGTATATATCCATAATATCCACCCCCTAGTAATTTTCTTTAGCAATATTTACACGTTCAATTTCATCTTTAAAATCATAATCACAAACAGCACCTCTGAAAAAATAATAATTATCATTTACCCAGACTAAGAATATCTTTATACAATTATTTAAAATACCTTCTTTTTTTAAATTAACAGTTAAGGTAGTCATTGCAATTCCATATTTTTCTTTTACTTGAATAACTGTTGATTTAGTATAAGTTATATCAGCATTATCAAAAAAACTCTTTAAGTTTTGTATATATTCTCCTTTGGGGTTGTCTCTTTGCATTGAGGGTAATAGCATATTATAGATTTCCTCTGGTTTCTTCTGCTTGTTATTCTCCCAAAATTCTTCAACACGTGATTCAAAGAGCTTAGTTTTCTCTTCTAAGGTATGCTCTTTTTTTGTTTCTTTTATTGGTGTATTATAATTAACCAAATACGTTCCAACCATTCCAATGCCTAAAGTCAATACACCAGCCAGCACCATTGCTTTAAGATTTTTCATATAAACCCCATTATTCCCAACTTGAATGTCCGAAATGTATTAACAAATCTATGCCTTCTAAACCTACTGGAATATCACAACTACCAAAATTAGACTCAAGCCATATAAAAACATTTGCCCTGGTATTTTTGGTAATAAAATCGGTTATTTCAGTAGCTTTTGGCTTTAAACCTTCTGGTAATTGAATACAAACTGTTTTAGCCTTATTTTCTTTTATTTCTTTAGCTATTCTTTCTAATTCTAAGTCATAATCTAGATCTTGCATAAATTTTATAAACATAAACTGTTTTTATGCTTTTCTATGTATAAAAGAGGCTTAATTGTATTTATTGTTCTACTGGCTGTTTTAGCTGGATGTAAGACTAAAGAGCAACCAAAAGAAGAACCAAAAGCAGTTTGGTTAACCTGGAAGGATCTTGAGTTAAAAACAGATGATAATATAAAAATAAGAGCAGATCACTATGTAGCTGAAAGCGGTAAGGGAGTTATTCTATTACATATGCTTGGAAAAGATAGAACAAGTTGGCAAGAATTTGCAGAATATTTACAATCTAATGGTTACAATGCCTTGACTGTAGACCTAAGAGGACATGGAAAAAGTGAACTAAAATATACTGATTTTAAAGAAGAGGATTTTAATAAAATGGTTTTAGATGTTAAAGCAGCAAAGAAATATTTCAATGAAAAGAATATTAATGATATAGCAATAGTCGGTGCAAGTATAGGTGCAAATACAGCCTTAAATTATGCTTTAAATGATAAAGAAATTAAAACAATTGTATTATTATCACCTGGAGAAAATTATAAAGGAATAAAGATACAAAATGATTTAACAAAATTCTTTATACCAACACTTATAGTTGTAACTGATGGTGATGAATATTCATTCAAATCAGGATTAAAGATTATGGATAGTACTAATACAAAGAAATCAATTAAGGTCTATAAAGGAACAGATGCTCATGGTACTGATATGTTTAAAAATACAGACTTAAAACAAGCCATAGTTATTTGGTTAAATCAGAATACATGAGAACATTTAATGAAAAAGTCTGGGAATTAACTAAGAAGGTTCCTAAAGGTAAGGTTTCGACCTACCAAGAGATTGCAAAGGAACTAAATTGTAAGGCTTATCGTGCTGTTGGTTATGCATTAAATAAAAATCCTTTTGCGCCAATTGTTCCCTGCCATCGTATTATAAAATCAACTGGTGAGGTTGGCGGATTTGCTCATGGTTCTAAGAAAAAAATTATGATGCTTAAGAAAGAAGGAATAGAATTTTATGGGGATAAAATAAAGAATTTTGAGAAGATTTTATTTAAATTTAAATGATTTTATAATGTAAATATGTCACAGGCATATCATATTTTCGAGTATTTCTCTAATTTTTCTATAAGATTTGGAATTTCTATTACGGCTTCTTTAACTGTTTCTATGTCAACGTCATCACCATAGTAATTTATTCCATTCCTTAACTTCCTATACCTATCAAACTTTATAGAAACAGATGATTCTTTTAGGACGTCCCTCAAAAAGTAGGTTATTGATTCGTGGTCTAGAAACTTATACCCTTTCAAATAACCAATTGCTTCGCAATATTCTCTTAATCCTTCATAAAGCTCCCTAAGAACTGTTTTTGAAGTATTAGGATTTCGTTGTATAGTTTTGGCTGTTTCAATTGCTTGGATTGAAGATTTAAACAAACTTGAGGCTCTTATCTTATTTGGCATAACTTTTTTCGCTTTTCCTTCAGTTAAACTATTTTCAAAGTTCATTATATAACCTCTAACTCTCCAGATAATACAATTCCATTACAAATATTATTAATAAGGTTGGGGTTTGTTTTTTTAGCTTTTTTCCAGCTTTTTTTATTGAACTTATGTAAGCTTACTTTTCTATTTAATATTTTTTCATATCTTTCACTGTGAAACTCTTTTTCTACATTTGATATTAAACAAATATCAATATCACTAGTATTATCATCTATAGCAAAAGCATAACTTCCAAACAAAATAATGACTGGCAGATCATAAGTTTTCTCTAAATCCTCAATAATACCAGACTCTCTAATTTTCTCCAAATTAAAATACAGCTTTAAATTTGTTGTTTTTTTAGATAAGACTAACCGATAAAAAGAATATAGTCCTTCTTTTTTAACTGATAAAAAGGCTTCTTTTACCAATTTATTAAGGTATTCTCTAACAGTTGTATGGTTTATTTTTAAAATTCTAGAAAGCTCTCTAATACTAAATTTTCTGTTTGGATCTTCAAAAAATGGTTCCAGTATGGTTAATTTTCTTTCCATATGGAAGTATATATTTCCACTTGTTTATAAATATTTCCATTTCTTCTCAAAAAATGTATTATAAAAAGATTATTGCAGCTTACTTATTGGTATCGGATTTGCTCACTGTTCTAAGAAAAAAATTATGATGCTTAAGAAAGAAGGAATAGAATTTTATTGGGATAATAAACCTATAGGCTTATACTGGGTTAATACTTTACATTATTTGGTGGTTCTTTTGATTGATGGGGCTATTTTAGCTGTTTGGGTTTAAATTTTCTAGAATATTATACAATTCATTCAAATTTAATTCTAAAGCAGCAACAGGAACCTCTAACTGCCAGTTTTCAAGAACACTTGGATGAATTTCACCAATTAAACCAATATCTTTTCCTTTAACTATAATCTTTCCAACCCTTCCAGGTATAAAACTTCCATGCTCGGTTTCCTGCAATGAATATTCAACACCTAATAATTTAGTTATAACCTCTAAAACCTGCTTGGCTTCTGTAAAATCCCCTTTATTATGTGCACTTACAATAGCTAATTTATTATAATCATAAGTTTCATCGTCTTTACGAATAGTAACAAGACCTTCTTCAAATATTCTTTGCGGGTAATCTATGTGTTTGTTCTTGGATAAAACCTCGATTACAACAGGCAATAACCAAGGCCTTAAAATAGAAAAGCCCTGGGACATTACATTCTGAAGCTCAACACTGCCAAAATCTTTAACCTTCATCTTAACAAAAGAAGCTTCTTTATTATGTAAAATAGGACTCATTATTTCCTGATAGCCTAAACCAATAATCACTTCTCTAATCCTATCAATAAATTCCACTAATTCAGAAGTCTCTCCTATTGTATAACTTTTCATTGGCTCTTCTTTAATATTATCAAAGCCATGCATTATTGCTATATCCTCAATTACATCTACAGGATGCATAATATCTCTTCTATAGTCTGGGATCTTTACAGTAAAATTATTAAAATCATACCTTGCTTTCTCCAATAACTTTTTAACATCATTAGAATTAAGCTCAATTCCAATAAGATCTTTAATATGCTGACTAGAAACTTTAACAGATTCATTAAAGGAATAAGGGGTTGTTATTGTTTTACTTCTATGTTTAACATCAACACTAGAAACCTTAAATCCCCTGTCTGAAAATGCATAAGCAAAGATATTAGCTGCCAGATTAACAGATTCTAAGTCTAAACCAGTTGCTTCAAAAAATAAATCCTTATCAGTTATACTAACCTTGCCTAAATCAGCAGCATTAATTATTGGTGGAAAACTTAAAACCTTATTACTTGAGTCTATTAACAAAGGATATTTATCAAATTCTCTCAAGATATAAGCATATTCTTGTCCTTTAGGATGTATATTTAATATCTCTTTAAGATTCATCTCTCTTTTAAAATCCAAAGGGATAAACTTAACAGCTTCAGGATAAACTGCTTTATATTTAATAGGAAATGTAACTTTATTTAGACTATAAATTCCAATAGCAATTTTCTTTCTTTTCTTTCCATAACTTTCGCATAATTTTTCCTGTAACTGGATAATTTGTTTCAAGATATAATCATTGATCTTGCAGTCTTTAACAACAAATGCAGCAATAAATGGCCTAATCTTAGCTACAGAATCATCAACAATTACTTTATAATTTCCTTTTGATAATTTTAATTTAGCTAAACCCTTTTCCCTATTTAAAATTCCTTTTAATAACCTAGCTATACCTTCTATAGAATATAAATAAGGTAAATTTGTGTCTCCTAGATTTATTGTTACCTCATCTGTTTTATTATCATAATTTTCTAGATCTGCTTTACAGTAAGTTAATAGATTTTCTAATTCATTAATACTAATCTTTCTAGATAAAAGACCCATCAAATCCTTTAGCGAAAATGTTATACTTGGCATTTTATTTTATCCTTAAATTTTTTAATATCTTTCTCTAATATCTCTGGAAATGATAATGCACTATAGCCGCAGGAATCACATTTTTTATCAAGTTCTATTCCATAATTAAGTTTTGCAGCATTTGAAAAATCATTATTTATTTTTGTTGAACCGCACTTTGGACATACTTTAACATATTTACTTTTCATTATACCACCTTAACGTTTTTTAAAAAAGCCAGGTCATGTGAAAATAATTGTCTGATATCATTAATCTTTAGCTTAAACATTGCAATCCTATCTATGCCTAAACCCCATGCTATAACAGGTGTATTAATACCTAAAGGTTTTGTAACTTCTGGTCTAAATATCCCAGAACCACCTAATTCGATCCAACCTAGTTCAGGATGTTTGGCATGTAATTCAGCTGAAGGTTCTGTAAAGCAAAAATAAGCAGGAACTACCCTTATTGTTTCTGTTTCTGCAAATTTCTCTGCAAATAATTTTAATAAACCCTTAAGATGTTTAAAATTTAATCCTTCTTCAACTACAATACCCTCTACTTGATTAAAATCTGGTAGATGTGTAGCATCAATAACATCATATCTAAAGCATCTTGCAATTGCAAAGTACTTTCCAGGAATCTTTAAATCTTTAGAGGCTAATGTTCTTGTACTTAATGCTGTTCCCTGTGTTCTTAATAAGGTTCTATGTGTTCTCTGAACATCAAAATCATACTGCCAGCCTTTGCTGCCTGTTTTAAATCCTGATTCATGTGCTTCTTTAACTTTTTTAACTAATTCTTCATCTAATTTTTTATATTTGGGTTCTTTTACATAATAAGCATCATGAATATCCCTTGCAGAATGAAATTGCGGCATAAATAATGCATCCATATCCCAAAAATCAGTTTCTACAATAGGACCAAACATTTCTTTAAAACCTAAAGCCAAGAATTTTGTTCTGGTTTCATCTAAAAATTTTCTATAATGTTGTTTTCTTCCTGCAAATAACCTGGGAACTTTACTTTGAATATCATATCTTCTAAGTTGTTTATCCTTCCATTGTCCGGTTTCAAGTAATCTTGGAACTAATGCATCAACAGAATCAGAACTAACACTCTTGTAAGAACTTAATTTCTCTCCTAACTCTGTTAATGTAATTCTTCTTAATCTTTTAATATCTGTTTTAATTACCTGTTTTCTTTTCTTTAAATCTTCAAATATTTGCTTTTCTTGATTGTTTAATTGGGAAAGCTCTAATGGAAGTTTTTTAAGAAAACCTTCTTCTGGTAGTTCTTTTGTTAATAACCTTTTACCATTTTCAGTTAGTTTAAACTTTCCTTGAATTAGTGTTATCGCATTTAATTTCTTTAAAGCTCCAATAGAAACACCTAATTCTTCCGGTGTTAAACTAGAATATTCTTTTGCCTCTTCTATTGTACTTTCACCATATTTTGCTATTAACTTAAGAAGCCTTTTTTCAGGCAATCCTTCTTTTAGGTATGTTTTACCATTACTGTCTAATCCTATAAACTCCCTTATATCCTGTTTTATTTTAATTAAACCCTTGTTTTCTAACCATTGTAATGCCCTTAAGATTTCTATCTCTTTAAGGTTAGTTGCTGCAAGAATACTTTCAAAATCTATGTTCTGCTTTAATACAGGTAATACTGTTCTTTCTAATGGATGTAAGGTAGCAAGCAGATTATCAAAGTTCATTGATAAGAATAAAGTTAATATCTTAAAAAAGCTTTTGGTATAAATAGTATTTAGTTTAGCATGGTAACATTCGAAACCATATGAATCTTTTGGTTACCATCTAGTAACTTTGAGAACCATAGAACTTATCTAAACTTTCTAGTTACAGCTTTCCAAGTTTTCCTTAATGCTACTTATGTTTCTTCCAAACCAAACCTTTCTTTAAGGTCTACATCTTTATCTATTATAGAAAAGTGATATATTGTTTCTACTTTCTTCCTAGTTACTTTTGGAGCAGCTTCTTTTATTCTCTTTTGCTCTCTAAGCTTAATTTCAAGATATAATTCCTCAAATATTCTTTCCCATTCATGTAAAAAGGAGTATCTTTCAGGAATATATCCTCTAACATCTTTCATATGAGGACCGCTTCCTTCATAGACGATTTCATCCCAAGGCGTAGTAATGAGCACAAATCTTCCCTTACGCCCAATTTCAAGCTTTTTATCTTCAAATACAATTGCATTATATAGCCTTTCATCTGATGTTGCTCCTCCACTAATACCAAAGGACTCTGCAATTAAGTTTGCTTTCATATAAAATCCTCTTTCTACCGCCATTCTTTTTCTTTCTAAGATTATTCTTTCTAAGTTTTCAGTCATTTTGATTCTCTATGATTGTTTCTTTTAGGTAATGTTAAATCTTCAACTGCTTTTTCAAGTAGTATATATTGTCCAACCTCAATTCTATGCGGACTTTTAATTAAATACTTAGAGTAGTCTGGATTAAATTGTTCAAGTGCTTTTCTTGCTACCTTATTTAATGCATAAACCTCTTTCCAGTCACTTTTAGTCCCATAAAATCTTTCTGCAACCTTCGATAAATTATCACTCTTCTTTGCAACATAAACAACTATATTATCTAAATCAATTATTCTTCCTTTGACTTCAAATCCTTCAACTACTTCTGGAAAGGCACTTAAAATATCTTCTGGGTTTTCTATTTTAACATTTAAATTTTCACTTCTAACTCTTTTTTTGGTACCTATTTTTTTGCTGCTTTCTAATTTACTACAACCATATAATAAAAAAGCTAAACCGCCAGAAATTAAGTCTCTTCTATTCATTTTAATCTTCCTATCTCAATCTACTGTTTTAAAATCTTTAATATTTCTTCTAATCTTTTTCTTTCTTCTTGCCGTTTCTTGCCGTTTTTTTCTTCATTTATTAACCTTAAATAAGTACTAAACTGTTCTTGTGCTACATCTAGAATTTCTCTATGTTTTCCACGATATACAACTTTATCTGTAGCATTTCTAACCTCAACAAAATCTACTAAAAGGTCATTATTAATACTATCAGTATATACGAAAGTTATTCCATCAGGTTTTCTAATAGTCAATGAATTCACTTGAGAAAAATCAATAGTGGAAAGATATGATTCAAATTTTACATGAATTTCGCCAATAGCACCATCATATTTATATTCGAGATATCTGGCTGTAGGAGTTAAAGCTTCATCCAATACAATTCCAACAGGTGAATTCTCCATTTTAAGCCTTCTCTAACTTATTCCAAACATGATTAAGCATATTTTCCATTGCAGATGCAAAATAAGGTGTATTTACCCATACCCCTAAATCGTAACTTTCATGAATATCCTTATCGTCATGAGTCATAAACAATATATCTTTGCCATCAACTATTACAAATCTTCCTTTAATTTCAGTTAAATTTCTTATATCAGCAAAATTTTTAACATCTTTTACTAATTCTTTAGACCTTTCATTATCTGCAAAAGGAACACCTATTCTTATCTTAACACCATTGTTCTTTAATTTACTTAATACTGGTTGTAAAAAATTCATTTCCCTTAAGAATCCTTCTTGGGTTGTAACTAAAACTACGCTTTTCTTAGCATTGCCAACTATATTTTCTAGGTAAGAATAAACATTTTTTCTTCCTTTAAATGCACCAGAAAGACTTTCAGGTGTTAAATGTTCTACACCTTGTTTAAACAACAACTCTAATTCAGTAAATACATCTGTAGATTTAACCTCTTCCAGATTCTTTATTCTTTCATCTGCAACATTTTTAAGGCCTCTTTTAACCCTTTTAACTATCTCTTCAGGGGCTACTGCAATATATTTTATTGGCTTTCCTAGTTTCATTATAGCAAAACCCTTCTTTTCTAAACTTTCTAAAACATCATACGCCCTTGATCTTGGAACATTACTTATCTCGCTTAATTCACCAGCAGAAGATACCCCTTTAGATAAAAGAGCTGCCCATATTTTGACTTCGTAAATATTAAGATCAAATATGCTTCTTAATTTCTTTAAAAAATTATCAGATACTACCATTTTATTCATTTCTCCTTAAAAAACAGTTTTATCTCCATCATTTCGATAGGCTTCAACAGCCCTTTCAAGATTACCTTGTGTTACACCCATTGCCTTAAGAGCCTTAGTTATTTCTTCAAGGCTTATTTTTCCATCTTTATTTAAATCAGCAAGACCATAACCATCTTCTCTAAATAACTCATATACGGCGTTATCATATCTTCTGTCAGCCTCTTTTCTTCTTAATTCAACATTAGCCCTGTTAACTTTTAATTGCTCTAAAGGATTTACTTTACCTGTCTCTGCTAACAATGTACCATAAAAAGTCCCAAATAAAGCTAAACCAGCTAAAAGAAAATATAACTCAGGTCGAAGTGTCATATTTAAATAATCTTTATAATGTCTTTTCATTTTAGCTCCTTAAGTCTTGCAATTCCATTTATTACATCATATTCTCTTTTGAAATCTTCACGCATAGCTAATAAATCCTTTTGCAAAGGCTCATCTAAATTTTTAATACATATTAAACCACTATAACGAGTTACTCCTAATGGAATATTTTCTGTTATCTTCATTTCTAAACCTTCTCTAATTTCTAAATTAATCCAAGGTAGTTCCCTTAATATATAAGAAACCTTAACATTATTTGCAGTTGGATCTTGTGAAGAATATGTTAATTCTTCTCCTTTATCCATAATACGCTCGGTATCTGAAGAGCCTATAAATCCCCTAAACCCATGAAGCTTATCAAGTACTCTTCCAAGAAGTTTAGCAGAAGCATCTATAGCTAATCCTTTATTTTCAAATACTAAGCAAGATAATTCCATTGGTTCCATTTTTATTTCTCCAGATATTTTCTATATAATTCTAAAATTTCTGCTTTCTTTGATTCATCTAATCCTTCAATTGTAATTAAACCGCTAAATCCGAATTCAAAATCTCTTAATATATAAGAGACGGCAACAAGTTTTCCTGGATTTGGTGAATACAATAATTCTTTTATCTCGTCTAATCTTTCTATCTCTACAAGCATTGTACTTAATTCTTTAATTCCTTCTTTTGCACTAAGACTAGGTGCACCATGTAATGCACACCCTATAATATCACATAAATCCTCTTTTGAAATAACTAAATTCTTACCATCCAAAGTTTCAAGGTTGTTAGCATCAAGCACAGCTTCTAAAACCCCTTCGAGTAAATACCTAGATGTATCTCTAGCTAATTCTTCATCTCCAAAAACTAAACTTGGTAATCTTAATTTATTCATTTTAATCACTTTTACTACTTTTTAGAGATATTAATACTTTATAAACCTTTCGTTTTTATGTAACTTAATAGTAATAATATTATAGCAAGAATATTAAATCTTATAAAAAATATAGTAAGATAAACACACCATTAAATAAAATATGTCAATTTTATGTATTAACTCGCGAGTTACAATAAACCGAAAAGTATATAAATAAGCTATACACCTTAATTATATCACCTCTTTTTTCCCCAGCAAGTGTCTCCCTCAAAAGAGATGCTTGCCAGGGTTTTAAAAATTGGTTTTCTTATATTATGTGTAACCTTTTAGGTTAGCACGCTAGGATAGCTTAAATTTCTGCTATCAAGGCCCTGCTTCTAGATAAATCTATGAACTACTACTAAAATCTAATAAAAACTAAAATTTAAGAAAGAACAGAATAGCTGAATAACACACTAAAGGTTTTGCACCAAACTAAAACCTTATTATACTTACTTAAATCAACATTTTCCGGTATATCATAATTAACATTACCCTTTGTAGCCTTTATCTTACCAAGATCTATAACATCATCATTGCTAAGTTCTGATGCAAGATAAATATGTAAATCAGGACCATTTATAGTATCAAAATTCTCAAACCTTAATATCTTTTTACCATCTTTTTCAATTACTAATGCCTTTCCTATAACATCATGAGCCCTAGGTTTAAAGACACCCTCTGCTATTTTACGGACCGAATTAGGCATATCATCTTTCATTAAAATAGTCTTGTCCTTCATTGCTTCTACCTCTCGCTCAAACTGTTCTTTGGTTTTAGGACTCATAGAATCCATTGCATCCTTTACAACCAAATTATCTCCTAAAGGTGAAGCCTCGTTTTTTTCTATAACCTTAAAAATAGGGGAGATAGTATACCAAGCAATAGCGACAATCAAAACCGCTATTAAAATAAACCATATTTTTTTCATAGGGTAATAAATATCTTAAGTGTTTAAATCACTATCGATTTTTTCTGATGTGTAAGTTCATGACATTTTAACACCCCCTAGCAATATAATGCTGGGTGGTTGTTATGAAAAAAGAAGTTATAAGAAGAGAAGCGCTAAAAAGATTAAATCAAGGAAAAACCTACAAAGAGGTTAG
>Ga0209515_10000304_pt1 | contig 93533 bp, 86 predicted proteins | sample Subgroupgradi54m_FD_187454 | JGI IMG/M metagenome (GOLD analysis project Ga0209515, IMG submission 187454) | Subsurface groundwater microbial communities from S. Glens Falls, New York, USA - GMW60B uncontaminated upgradient, 5.4 m (SPAdes)... ... | reverse complement strand
TAAGTTTAACTTACTGCTTCAGTTAAAATCGGCATCCCTCTAGTTTGATGTAAGAAGATAGACACTCTGTTTAAAAGTTCCACATTACCTGCTCTTCTTGAAGTAATTCTTCTGACTCCTTTTGCTAAAACAGAAATTTTCCCTCTATCTTTTGTAAATACAGTTAAAATTCTATCTGCCTCCCCAAAATTCCTCCTTTTTAAAACAATCCCTTCTGTCTTAAATCCTCTCATTTTTCTAAGGCTCTTTTACTATAATAGTTGGTATAGAACTAAACTTTTGATCATATGAATAAAGAGTAATATTACCGAGCTCTGCAACAGATGCAAGATACGCATCAATATATGAAATATTATTTTCTTCCCAAAGTGTAAGAGATCTATTAAGAAGAAAAGCATTACATTCTATTGAGTCAACGTGAATCAATGCTCTGAGCTTTTCTACAATTTCTTTTTTATCCAATGAATAATAGGAGTTCAACACCCATACTATTTCGGCAACCACTGTATCCAAAAGGATATTTCTGTTATTTTTATCTCTTAGTAATTTTTCAACCCGGGAAACTTTTTGTGGATTATCATTTACCAGGAAGCGGATGATTAAATTTGTGTCAATTAAGTTTTTTGACATATTTATTTACAATGGCTTCCTCTACAGCTTTTTCCATAGCTTCAATATCAAAGGGTTTTTTAGTCCTAACTGATCCTTTTAGAGTAAAAAAATCTACTACAGTTCTTATTGATGCTTCCATATTGCTTTTAAGTTCAAATACAATTTTAGTATTAGGCTTAATGCCTAGTTTCTTGCGGATTGCAGAAGGTATTGTTGCCTGACCCTTTTGAGTTACTGAAGTAGTAAATTGCATATATATTACTTTATCATAAATGTATTACCTAGTCAATATAGTAATACATTCACAATTTCTTCTGCAACACCCCTTATTTAGTCATTGTTGTTAGAACCTTTTTATACATTTCCCTCACAAGCTCATTCTGTTTTTCACCCAGTCCTACATAATAATCCAACCCAGCTGCTGCATTTATCTCTATGACAAAATAGTCCCTGATGGACTCCTCAATTGGAGATTTTGTTATGATATCAATCCCACTATAACGTAAACCCATATCATGGGCTAATTTAATTGCCATTGCCTTATAACTTTGGTGCATTATTTCAGTTACATCTTCCGCATCCCCACCAGTAGACAAATTGGCATTATCAAGTAACTGAACAACTTCATTTTTTCCTACTACAGTATCGTAGTTTAATCTTAAACGCTTCATTTTTCTTGTAATTCTTGGATCATCCAACTTGATTATCGTGTCTCGGCCTATCTTACTGAATTGCTTTTGTTTTGACTCGAGAAGTTGTCTTATTGATTTAACACCATCTCCAACAACTGACAATGGCAACCTGCGGTATGCTGCAATTATTTCTTTATCCAGTGTGACAATCCGGTAGTCGCTTCCTTCAATAAATCTCTGAACTATGGCTACATGATCTTTGACATCATTAAATACAACCCTTAGTGCTGAAATAAGATCTTTTTCTGTATAGACTTTCTCTATACCAACTCCCTGGCTTTTGCTGTTTGGTTTTACTATCAAAGGGTATCCCAAGTTTTGGGCATATTTGCAAGCTTCTTTTATATTTTGTTTTGATTTGGTTATCTTTACCCATTTATCAGAATAGAAAGCTTTTCCAATAGGTACTGGATATCCTAACCGTTTCATAAAATACGAGGCATACCCCTTATCTTTTGCATTATCAGAAGATCCTTGTCCATTAAGATCAAAGCTGGTATTGCGGAAATAAAAATATCTTCCATCTTTTGTTTTGATCTGACCTACATATCCATATTTGGGTTCAATATGCACTTCCAGTCCTAATTCAGGAGCTACTTCTGCTACTATTGTGCTTGCTAAAAACTTGACTCGTTTCATAGGTTCCATGAAGTATACCAAAAAGGGATTATCGTTTATTTAAACTCCGTGTATACAAACTGTATCCAGCTAGCTAGTTTAAATATTTGCTTAAATGTTATATAATACAGTCATAACAAGTTACCAGTGACAAATTCCCAGGATGGGAAAAGCCCGCAGTAATGCAGACTAGCTGACTAACTGACCCCGCCTCGGCGGGGTTTTTTATAGTTAATTTACTAAAAGTTCAAAAGAAATCTTCTTCTCTTTCTTTAACTTATTAAACCACTTTTTTGCATCTTTTCCTTCTGGATTATCATAATAATACCTGATTAAACTTGCTAAGGCATCAGCAAGCTGAATACCAACCTCTGATTTACTTCTTACTGTTTTTAGCTTCTTAATTGCTATACCTTTATCTCTAAGCACTTTTTTGAGTTTATGTTCATACCATTTTGGTTTTTCTCCATCTATAAAAATAGCAGCAATGTTCTTTTCTGTGATCAGGTGTTGGAAAACTACCTCCAACATTGCATCAGGTTTAACAGGATTTTCAAATACTGCTACTTTAACAGTAAAATCAAGCTCAAAAATACGGGAAAGAAACTTATTTTTCATAAACCATCTTTCTTCTGCCCAATGGAAAAAGCTAATTCTTAAATCTGCTTCTATCTTCTTTAATTTATTTTCAAACTTCTCTAAATCTTTAACTTCAACATAGACTACAGCTGATGTTGCATGTCCAGTTTGCTTATGAATACCAGATTCATCTATAAAAATGACCATGACTAAACTATAGCACAGCTAAATTGAGTACAAACTACATCCTTCGTATTGTGCCTAAATACTTAGTCTAGTAGTCGTGGAAAGAAATATTAAATATTAAATTTGAATTCTTTATCTTGCTCTAACTTAAAGTCTGCCACATTTTTACCATTTAATTTAATTTTATAATGAAAATCTTTTGCTCCTGGTTGTTTTTGGATCATTAACTTGTACTCTTCTTTTGGATCATAGGGAATGGTGTATTCAACTTCTAATTTTCTACTGTTTTGAGGCCTGACTTGGATAAATGCTTCAAACACTGTTTTTCCCAAATCTTCACTGATAACAACGGGGTCCTCAGATCCTTTGGAAGAAAGTAGCTTGCTACCCTTTGGCACATAAAATCTCACATAATCTCTATTTATCCCATTTAGCCAGGTATTAAATCCTTGAGGATTTTTGTATTCAATGGAAATTTTCTTTTTGATTGTTCCATCTTTTTGAGTAGTAATTTCTTGAATAACTGTTTGCTCAACATAAATATTAGACTTGCCACCTGCAAAATTAGAATCATTTATATGTAGATAATCTCCATCATAATTTTTTATTTCCCCTGTCCAATTAAGCTTGGATAAGGCTTTTTGACTATTGCTATCATGCATAAAAAATATCACATGTTTGTGATTAGTAAGTCTAGCTATTGCTTCAATCAGTTGTGGCAACTTTTCTACATCTGCTCCAACAGATCTGGCTAAAATCTGCTGCATTAATACCCCCAAAACTGCTTTTCTGTCTTTCTCGCCTTTAGCAGCAACTTCTGCATAAGATTCCAGCTCATAGATCACGTTTGGACAATTACACCTTTTATCTATTTCTGAAGAATATCTTGTCCCGTAAACATCAATTGGCCCTGTTACTTCAATCAATTCTTCCACTGCTTGGGTATCTATAAAAATTATTCCATCAAAAGGTAATCCTTCTCCTAAAAGCTGATACATTTTTTCAAATTGTTGAGCAGATGTTGGAATATCTGGAGAAATATTTGAATCCCTCATACTCCAGGCAGTTCTTGGTTTACCTGAAACCTCAGGCAAGTATTTAACAATTGGAGCAGGGGGAGTTAAGGGACAAACCTTTGTTAAACAAACCTTAAGTAACTTTTCATCCAACCTATATATATCATCAGAAGTGGTAGAACCAACTTGTCCGTTATTAATAGTTAGCGTTGCAAAAGCTGTCATAAACCCACCAGTAGCTCTGATTTCTTTGTCATTTTGAAAAAGCAGGAAATAATTTTTAGCACTTGGTATACCCAAAGCCTGTGGGGCAATTTTGAGTGCATCCTTACCCTCACTCACAGCAATTGATGCACCTAAAATAAAGTTTTTTGCAACTTCCAAATTCTTTTTTATGTCTTTACCTTTAAATTTTTCCGGGTATTTATTGGTATCTATATTTTTGACTAAATCAGCCCCTTTTTTTAAATTACCTTCAACTTTACCCAAGAAGGGAATGGATTTATCCAGTATTTTTACAGCCTGGGTCGTTCTATCCGGTCCCTTTTTTTCATGACCATCAAATCCCAGCTCTACTTCATTTGGAGCCAGATTTGTCAAAATGGTATCTATTGCAGTTAATTCTTCTGCCCCAGCTCCTACAAACCCTTTAATATCAGAGTAATATCCTCCGGCAAAGGGAATTATCCTCATCCAGAATAAAAAATTCAAAGAAAAATTTGCTAAGTTCAAACCATTCCTGGTCGCACTAGTTTCATTTCTTAGTGAATTAAAGTTTTGCAGCTTATAGGCATTTACCAGACTTTTCCCATGAGATGAGGCTTGTCTTAAACCCAGATAAGTAAGTAAAGAGGGAATAATAGTAAATAATATCAAGATCCCCAAAATCACCAAGGTCCTGATCAGATTCTTCTTTGGTTTTCTCAAATTGCTCCTTTGCCGGATAAAACCGCCGGTATAGTCTTTAATATAATCCAAAAATCATATAGCAGTGATCTTTTTTCAACATATTGGGCATCCATTTCCACCCTTTTATCAAAATTTATTTCTGATCTGCCTGTCACCTGCCAAAGGCCAGTTAAACCAGGCTTTCCAGAAAGAATAATCTTAACAAATTTTTTAGAGGCCGGATATTTGATTTGTTGTTCTTCCAACTCGTAAGGATAGTAGGCCCTGGGTCCCACAATACCCATCTCCCCAATTAGTATATTTAAAAACTGTGGCAATTCATCTATAGAAAACCTTCTGATAAATTTTCCTACCCTGGTTATTCTGGGATCATTAAAAATTTTATAACTGTTCTTCTTGTATTCATCAAGCAACTTTGGATTATTTTCCAGTAACTGATGGGCATTTTGCACCATGGAACGGAATTTATATAGTTTAAACTGCTTGCCATTCTTACCTGCCCTCATGGGAGTATCAGCCAAAACTGGGCCTGGTGAATCTAACTTAATGGCCAGTGCCACCAATATCAGCAGGGGAGAAAGAAATATCAACCCAAAGACAGAACCAACAATGTCTACCACTCTTTTGTAAAAACTATATAACATCTTAAAACTAAGTGTACAACAAAGAGGCAACTGTTTGCACAAAAGTTTTACGAAAAATTTCTTTACTAAATTTATTTGCATTTTGTTTACAATAATCACTCTTAATCTTTAGAGAATCTAATTTAGTTATGGCTTCTTTTAAACAATCTTTGTTTTGATCATTAAAGAAGGTTCCAGTCTTACCATCTATCACTGTTTCCAAAGCCCCGCCTTTTTTAAAAGCTATCACTGGTTTTCCTAATGCTTGAACCTCAAGAGAAACTAAACCAAAATCCTCCTCCCCGGGGATTATTAAAGCTTTACATCCTGCCAAGATATTTACTACCATTTGATCATTTAAATTCCCCTCAATAACCTTTAATTCTACCCCCAAGTCTTTGCAGGATTCTCTTGCCAGATCAAACCTTTTATATCTATTTGGCCTACCAATTACCACATAATATCCGCCATCAAAAACCTCAGCTTTACTAAACCGGTCCAAGTCAATAAAGGGATAAACAACTTTTGCCTCCTTTTGGTATGTTCTCTTAATTCTTCTTCTGGCATTTTCTGAACCGGCAATAAAATAATCAACTCTGGAGGATGAAATCTGATCATACATTCTAAGTTTAGTCATCAATATTTCAAGTAAGCCAAAGTTTAATATTTTGGAAAAGTGCCAAAGAAATCTGGGAGGTGTATGACAGTAACAGATATGTTTAGTTTGGGGCTTGGTAATTATAGACTTGGCAAAACGGGTGGTATGAGAAATAACCAAATCAAAATCATCAAAATTAAATTGCTCAAATGCCAAAGGGTAAATGGGTAAAAAAGCCTTATAAAGTTTTTTCCAACCAGGAATCTTTTGTAAAAAGGAGGTAATAATTATTTTACCTGAAAAATTCTTTGCCAGGGTTTTATTTTGTGAATCAAAAACTGAAGTAAAAATTGGCGCATCGGGAAAAATTTCACAAAGCCCGAACAGTACTCTTTCTGCCCCTCCCCATTGCACTAAATCATCATGAACTAAAGCTACGCGCATTGTAAGTATGTCTCCAATGTTTTTTTTGCTAAAGCTTCCCAGCTAAAATTAAGCACTCTTTTCTTCCCCTTTAAAATTAAATCCTGTCTTAAACTGTCTGATTTTAAAACTTTATTTAAATTGCTCTCCATATCATGTTGATCTTTAGGATTAAAATAAATTACGGCATTACCTCCAACTTCGGGTAAACTTCCTGCATTAGAAGAAACAACTGCTGTGCCACAAGCCATCGCTTCCAAAGCAGGTATACCAAAGCCTTCTTCAAATGAAGGTAAAACAAAAATAAGGGCATTTTTATAAAGAGCTACTAACTCTTCATCGTTAACTTTACCTGTATAAATAATATCTTGATGTTGAAACTCTTGTTTTATTCTTTGCCAAAAATAGTGGTCTTGTCCGGATAGAACTAAGTTTAAAAATTGAAAGCGTTTTCTTAAATTTATAAACGCATTAATTAATCCTTCAACATTTTTATGAGGATGGGCATTACCTACATAAAAAATATAGGGAAGCTGAATATTGAACTTTTTCATTACTGAAGTTATTTGATTTGAGTTAATTTTGTTTATCAGAGTTTGTATTTTGACATCAACAGCTTCATAAGTGACTACGATTTTTTTGTCGTTTATATTGCACTCTTTCATGAGTTGCGACTTAACATAGTTTGAGGGAACTAAGATTTTTTGGGATTTAGAAACTGCGTTCTTAAAAACAGCTTTGTATCCTATTTGCTTTGTTTTATAGATTATAGGTGCAAGTGTTGTTGCTCTTTTCATTTGAAAATGTTGATGAATTAAATCATGTATGGTAACCACAAACTTTCCAGTATAAAAAATTGGTACATTGAAATGAGGAAAATGCACTAAATCTGGTTTTAGATTATTTAATATTTTAGGCAATTCTATTTGTTCTTTTATAGAATACCATTTAAAATTGGCTAAGATTTTGGTAAAATTTTTTGGAAAAATTAATTTTTCATAATCCTCACTTGTAAGAAGAAGCGTGTAACGATTTTTCTTGTCAATCAATTGCAACATGCTGATTAAATTCCTGATATATCTCCCTACGCCAGATTCCTGATACATCCTTGCATCGATTGTTATATTCATAATAGATCTAGACCTATGATAAACTATAAGCATGAACTTAGTCAAAAAAGTCGCACAATTTAGGACAAATGAACCTTATGTTGCAGGAGAGGGTCAATCCTCTGTTGTATTCCTTAAGTTAATTCCCAAGGAGAAAAAAGAAGTATTAGTCATAGGTTGCGGTGAAGGTCACGAAGTAGCCTGGCTTAATCAACATGGCTTTTTGGCAGAAGGATTAACTAATAATGCTTTAGAAGCAAGAAATGGTAAAAAAAAGTTTGGAGTAAGAATCCATACGGGAGATATGCATGATTTTAAAATAAATAAGAAATACGACGCAATCTTTGCCTCAAATGTATTAGAACATTCTGTAGCTCCTTTTTTGGCTTTACTCCATTGGCGAGATTTACTGAAAACTAATGGCTGGATAGTAATTGTAATGCCTTCAAAAGAATGGCTATCAGAATACTACCACTTCTCAGTTCTAACACATTCTCAAACAAAGGACTTACTTCATAAAGCTGGGTTTGAACTTTTAGCTGGTCCAGAAATGAAGTCTAAAATGCCATTAAACGGTGGTGATATCTTTTATGATTTAGGTCGTCAATGGGGGCATCATGATGGCTATGTGGCGACCAAAAAGAGTCTTCCTGATGAAAAATTTACCAGAGACAAGATTATAGTTACTCCGCCTAAAAGAAATTCAATTAATAGGTTAGTCCGTTCTATAGTCAAATATCCATATAATAAACTTAGAGTATGGCGTGCAAGAACTCACCGGGAGTAGTCTTTACCCAAAGCTTGATATATATCACTAAGTTTTTTAGCAATGGGGTCCCAATCATATTTCCCCTTAACCATTCTCTTCGCATTATCCGCAATTTTTTGATATAACTTTCGGTCAATCAAGAGGTTTATCGCTGCCTCTGCAATTTCTTGGGGGGTATCTCTAATGATAACTTCTTTTCCATCCTGAGCATTAGTTCCCCTTATCCCAATTGATGTTGTAACAACGGGCAAACCTGAGGCAAATGCTTCAAAGTTTTTATATCTGGTTCCTCCGCCACCATAAATTGGTGCAACTAAAACAGATGCTTGTTGATAAACTTCTCTTACATCAGAGACTTCATCAACCCGGATACTGTCTGATTCAAGTTTTAAGAAAAAATCCTTAGCATCTTTACCAATTATCCATAATTTGGCATCAGGAATATTTTCCTTAATTTTTGGCCAAACTTTAGAAATTAATACTTCAACTGCTTCTCTATTTTGTAACCAAGTAAAATTCCCCAGATAAAGAATAACTGGAGATTTTGATTTCTCTTTAACTTTTTCTCCAAAATAGTTGCTATCTACTCCATTTGGCACAATATCGACATGCAATGAAGGCAGTTGAAATAACATTGATTTTTTATCTTCCTGCGACATAGCAACCACCCTACTTGCTCTTTTCCAATATTTAAGTTCCCAATGTTTCATTTTTGCTACATCAATATATAAGAGTTGTTTTATTCCAGGCAATTTATAACTATCTGCAAAATGACGGTAAACCAAATATTCAATAGTTTGCTCAACCAGCAATATCGGGATTTTAGTTTTTGGAATATGGGGCATAACATAAAATGTTTCGGCATGAATTAAATCAAAATCATCCTCTTTTAATTTTTTTTCAATAGCCAAACATTCACCTTTTGCCCAATTTCTGATTACTAAAAATGGATAAAAACTTAAGCCGGTTTTGAGAATATTTTTTAAAGTCCAAGGTTTTTCTGGCCGGCTAAAGACCTGTACTTCTTTACAAAACTTTTCCAGTTCTGAGACATGTTTTCTTTCTTGATTACTTTTCACTAAGCAAAAAAGTGTAATCTGGTGTCCTAAAGATGAAAGTCTTTTTATTAAGTTATATGATCTGGTTTGCCCGCCTGTTAAAAGCGGGTAAGGCAGGTATGGCGTCAACATTAAAATCTTCATGGTTCGCTCTCACCGGCTAATGGTGTTTTAATTTGAGTCAGATCAGCAATAACAAATTTTGGATTATCTTCTAAAACTTTGAAATGTTTGATCACCCAATTTGTCTTGTCATCTCTGGAGGTGGAAATATAATTGGTTACTCCAAAATCCGCCACCAGCTCGGTCAAAGGAAGAGCAGTAACAGGCCAACCAGCCCGGTTGGTTTGGTACAAAAATGCAGTATCACCATTATAAGGAGCAACAACAATGGCATCTTTTTTTAGAATCTGATCTGCTTTTTTGCCAGCTTCCATTATTACTGGGTTATTAACCTTATAAAACTCCTTCACCTGATTCCAGCTGAAATAAAAAGAAAGAGGTAGAAATAACAAGGCCAAAAAAATAGTCCAAATCCTAGGCAGAAAATTAGGTAATCCATTTATTAAGGAAATAAAACCTTGACTAAAGAATACGGCTATAATTGGCACGGAAATGTATTGATAATAATTATGTCTGACATTTCCTGTTGCAAAAACAACATAATAGGCAAACATAGATAAAATCCAAACATGCAAAAAGTAATTTCCGTTTTTCGGCTTGATAAGAAGTCCTAGCATAAAAAGAGCAAACCCTGTTACACCCAAAATTTCTCTACCTAATCTTTCCGAAACTAACCACCACCAGAAGGCTGGTCTAAAACGGATGTGGTCTCCATTCATCAGCCAACCTGAGGCAGGAATACCTTGAGGTTGTTGCAAGATCCAAAATCTCCAGGCAATAAAAGGCAAAAGGGCTAAGATAATAAATAAAAACTTCTTGGGAATTCTAAACCCATATCTTGATAAGATTGAATAAATTAAAGGCGGTATAAAAAATATGGCCCAGGGTTTTATTAAAAACGCAATCGCAGTAAACAAAAGTCCCAAAAATCCCCATTTTACTTTATCATCCCCAATCCATTTATCAACAAAATAAACCATTCCTAAAACAAAAAATAGAAAGGTTGGTTCAGGCAAAGTTGTCCGGGAAAAAAAGACATTAAATGGCAATAAAGCATATAGTAGCGTGGTTATTAAAGCAGTAACTTTACCTAAATATTTTTTGCAAATTAAATATAAAAAAGCAATACTACCTAATGAGAATAAAACTGAAACTAAACGTGAGTATTTATCTTCTACACCCAAAAACAAATATAGCGGGTAAGTTGCCATATTATATATTGGAAATTCTACAAATCTAAATGTATTAGGATTTACAATTGGTGTTTCTGAAACTCCTGACATATCATCATAATGAGGCATTAAAGGATTAAACCCATTTTTGATAAAATTTCTGGTAACAGCTGCCGTATCTGCTTGCCTCCATGAATGCCAATCAGCAATTGGTGAATCAATTTTATATAGCCTTACCAAAAAAGCTAAACTTATGATTAAAAATAACCAAAAAAATTCATTTTTTAATAGTTTAATCATGGTCTTTAATACTTTGTACTCCTAAATTCATTCCCAACATCATCCAGAAAAGAGCTGCCACTTTAGATGCTTCAAACACATCAATAAATAATCCATTAAAAATAAATGCCACCATCATGGAAAAAACTCCGGCAGAGAAAAAGCGTATTAATTTATCTTGTCTTGTTAAACCCGATAAAATCCTTTTTGAAACCTCAACAAAAATAAGTATTAAAGATGCTGTACCCAGTAACCCTGCTTCACCTAATGATCTTAAAAAATCATTATCTGTTGCAATATCAATTGAAGAATAACCGGTTCCTAAAAATGGATTTTTTATAAGAGCCCTGATAGCTCTTGGCCATTCTATATTTAATCTAATCTGCAAAGACCTATATACCCCAAGTTGTGTGGTATCAATTGGCTCTCCAGGAGTTATATCAGTAGCAGTTTTTCCAGATGGTGTTGCAAAACTAGAGGTAGCTAGTGAATCTTTAGAAGTTTTAACAGCTAAAGTTGGAATATTCAACTTACTCCTTACTTTCTGGTCATCAGTTTGACCCTCATACCTCTGACCCTGATGAAAAATATTAACTGCAATTGTAGAAACAAATCTATCTCGCAATTTGGAAGGATAAATAAGAATGGCTACTAAAAGAATTAATATCAGTAAAATGTACTTCCTTTTTTTAGACAATATCAAAGAAAAGATTATGCCTACAAATGCAGCCACAAAAGAAATTCTGGCTGATGTCATTATTAGAACCAGTAAAGATAAGGTTCCTAATATGATAACTGGTAATTTTAAGATTTTTCTGAGGGCAAAGAATGTGGCTGTCATTATTACCAAAGCCATTGTTAAGAAAGCTGCAAAGTCATAATGCCCGGCAAAAGTTGAACTTACTCTGGCGCCTGGAGTAAGTCTCAAAATTAGACCCTTGGAAAACTCTGAATTTGTGGTGGAAATAACCGGCCACTCTAAATATTGTTGACCTAAAGCATAGAGATTAGCCAACAAAACTACTGTTCCCAAAGTAATCAGGACAACTATAAATCTTTTTCTGGAAGTTAGAACTGTTGCCACAATCGGCAACAAGACAATAAACTCCACTCTTCTTAAAAAATGAAGAATACTTAGATGCGGAGTTACTGAATGAGTTAAAAAAATTGCTGAAAAAGTTGAAACAATGCCAGCAAAGAAAAAAAGCAATATAGCCTGAATGAGTTTATCACTTAAGATGGCTTTAACCTTATTTAACTTTATCAGGTAAAAACCCCAAACTATAACTGTTAGAGCAATAAAAAAATCTTCCAGTCTAATTGCCACATAGGTTCCTTTTATATTAATCAAAGGAAATTTAGGGTATAAAGGAATAAATACAAAAAGAAACAAAACTAAAAAGAATAAAATTTGGTTTATTATTTTCGTTGGACTATTTATTACTGCTTTTTTATCAAAATATTTAAGTATAGCCATTATGAAAGTATCTTTCTGCCTAATCTATAGGTATAAAGAATGGATAAACAAACACCAAACCAAACTATTAATCTAACAAAAACAGATGAGGGGTAAAATCTTATAGTGGTTTTAGTATACCAATCTTTCCCGCCCTCACTAAATTGTGAAGATCCCCAAAATTTGGGAGAGCCATCCTCATAAAAAGGTTCCAAACCATTAACAAATAGTGAATCTCTTAATGGATAAACAAACTCTTCCAGATATGTTGAATCTGTATGTTTCTTAATCACATTCCAAGAAACTTCCGGAGGATGATTTAATCTTAAAGGAGGAAAAGGTAATAAAGTCTTTTCCAAATAATTACGTCTGTAGAAATTAGTTACAAAATCACGGTATTTGTTTGAAAAATATCCCGCCACATTTGGAACTTGAGTAATATTATCACCTGCAAGTGTGGATTTATAAGAATCCGGTAATTGTTTAAAATCAAAAATTGAACCTGGCCCTGGCCAGAGCATATACAATAAAAATAATCCTGCAAAAGTCAGATACAATTTTTTGATCATTGAAATAGTCTAGCTCTGCCTAATTTATAGTGGGGATCTTTTAGTTTTCTTTCTCCAATTATTTGGGCTGGTACACCACCCATTATTGCAAATTCTGCTACACCTTTAGTCACCACAGCTCCAGCTGCCACAACTGCTCCTTTTCCAATCCTTACTCCTGCCAGAATAATTGCCCTGGGTCCGATAAAAACATAGTCTGCTATTTCCACTGAATCTAAGCCAGCTTGGAAATCTTCCGAATTTAAATCATGTTCCGAATTATAAATCATGACATCTGAAGCAATATCAACATGACTACCTATCTTCAGAACATCTCTTCCGTCTAAAAAGGCATTCATGCCTATAATGGAATCTTCTCCAATTTTAATGTTTTTTAAAGAAAAGAAGCGGCATCCCATATGAATACTGGAACCTTGACCAATTTTTGCTCCTCCCACTCGCATTAAAAAACGGCGCAAATGATGTGAAGGAAGATTTGCCAGTAGATGAATGAAAAATAAGCCAAGGTCTGCAAGGTAATTATACAATCTATTAGTCCCTTTTTGGTGAGCTTGTTTTAGTGAAAGCTCTTTTCCCATCCTATCATGAAAAATGGACATAGTTAGATTATAACAGCTCAAACACTTTCAAGGTAGTTTTTGCCATTTTTTCCCAGGAGAATTTTTCAACCTGCAATAAACCTAATTCTAAATATTTCTGATGTAGCTTTTTATCGGAAATTATAGTTCTTATTGCTTGTTCAATTTGGTCAACAGAATATGGATCAACCAAAATGCCTGCTTTACCTGCTACCTCAGGAAGTGAAGAGGAATTGGATACTATAACTGGTGTTCCGCAAGCCATAGCTTCCAGCACAGGTATACCGAATCCTTCCCAAAATGATGGCATTACAAAAGCCTTAGCGCCAGCGATAAGATCTGGTAATTCATCCGAAGGTATGAAACCTAAGAATTTAACCCTCTCTTCTATTCTTAGTTCTCTTGATGTTTGTAGAGTTTCATCAAACATCCAGCCTTTTTTCCCCACAACTACTAAAGTAAGAGCATCAATCCTGGATACAGCTTCAATCAAACGTATAAGATTTTTTCTAGGTTGGATAGTTCCTATGTATATAATGTAGTTATCTGAAGTTTGATATTTTCTTTGTATTTCCTGTAACCTGTAACCTGGAACCTGGAACCTGTATTTTTCTCTATCATATCCGGGATATGCAACAGTTATTTTTGTTTTATCAATTTTATATTGACTAATAATATCCTGTTTTGAAAAATTAGAAATTGTAATAATATGATCTGCGTTTGCAGCTGAAAATTTAGTCCAATTAGTAAGTTGCCATAAATCCTTTTTATTAAACATCTCCGGAAAGTGCAAAAAAGATAAATCAAATATGGTTGCAATTCTTTTTACAGGTGAGAATCTGGGGATATAATGTGTAGGAGAAAAGAAGATATCAGGTTTTTCTTTTGTGCTATAAAGTGCCAGAGGCAATGCAATCCTAGTCCAAAACTTTTTAGGCCTAAGAATCTTATACCTCCATCCCTTTCTTTCTTTAGGTAAATCCTCCAAAGGAGGTTCTGGTAATAAAACTGTATATTCATTACTTTTATCAATCTTTTCTAAATTTCTTAACAATTCAAAGCCAACTTGTGATGATCCAAGCCTTTGTAAAACATTTGCTTCATACCCATCAATCCAAATTTTCATATTATGGCAATTTTTTGTATACTTGAAATGTTTGTTCAGCGGTTTTTTTCCAGGAGAACTTTTTGACTTGTTCCTTACCTTTTTTAATCATCTCCTCCCTTAATACTTGATCTTCCATCATTAAATCCAATTTTTCTTTAATATCTTCCACCCTTAACGGATCAACATAAAGTGCTGCTTTCCCTCCCACTTCTGGCATGGAGGAGACATTCGATGTGATAACAGGTAATCTAGAAGAAAATGCATCAAGTATAGGAATACCAAAACCTTCATAAACTGAAGCATATAATAAAACTGAAGCAGATTGATAAAGCAACTCCAATTCATCAAACTCTAACCAGGGTATAGTTTGTCCGGTTATTACCAAATTATAATCTTTACAGGCTTCCTTAATCCTATCTAAATTTCTCCTTTCTCCAACTCCTCCAATGGCCAGTACAAATTTTTCAGGTAACTTATATTTCTTTAAAAACTCCTTAATCTTTTCCTTAGGCTGTAATTTAAAATCTATAGTAGGTGCTTCATAAATTACTGTTATTTTTTCTTCAGGGATGCTGGAGACTTCTAATAAATCTTTTTTGGTTGCCTTTGAAACTACAATCACATGATCTATTTCTTTTTCCACTAATTTTAGCCTTCTTTTATGAACTTCAACTATTTTGGGATGAGACCACTGGGGATATTTTAATGGGACCACATCATGAAAGGTCGTCACTTTTTTAGCTTTAGTGGGAGGCTGGGTCCAGTCTGAGGAATGAAAAACATCAATAATCCCTAAAAATTTCTCAATCGGAACATTTCTCCATTTATTAAAAAGCAGTTCAAAAAGTGTGGGGGGTAATCTGTATGATTTTACATTCTTAAGTTTTCCTTTGTAGTTCTTCCTTAATGAGGAGTAGAAATATACCATTTCTAGATTAGGATCTTTAGATAGTCTTTCTGAAAGGTTTAATGTGTATGTTGCCACACCACCTGGATGAGCAATTTGTGAGATATCCATTCCAACCCGCATAGAATAATTGTAGCAGATTAATCCGATATACGACGAAGAATATCAACATTTCCAACTTTATCTAAAACTGTATAATTTGTTTGGATGTATTGATCAATACCGCTTGCAAATTTTCTAATTGGTTGACCTTCAATTATTGCCTCTCTATCTTCAACAATAATTTTGGGTTTATCTTTAATTATGCCTTCCAGTATTCTGTTTCCAGCAACCTGTAAAAACCAGGGGAATTGAAATACAAATATATTTCCAGCAGGCAATCTATCTGACATTTGATAAAGAAGTGGAGCTGCACCAAAAACAAAGATTTTATCATCAGGTTTTGTATATTGCCTTACTTTACTTGCTATCATTTTTGTCTGATTGTCAAAGAAAAATACTTTATCTGAAATATGCCCCTTATAAAAAATATTTAGCCACCAGACACTAACCATAAGGTAGACAAGAATTAATATTCTAAAAAAAACTTTTCTCTTAAGCTGGTAAAATCCTAAGGTTGTTGCTATAACTACAAATGGTAGAGATGGTTGAAGATGTATAAAACTGGCTCTGTCAAAAGCACCAATCAATGAACCGCCAAGAAAGATAAATAGAATAAAAACAAGTCTTCTGTCTTTGTTAAACCAGGCGATAACTGATGTTAAATATACCAGAGATATTCTTGTTAAAAAGCCGGTATCTGAATAAATACTTGTACCAAATTTCGCATAAGTTGTCAGATTAAATATCACTGTCCAATACCAAAAATCTTTTATTACCCCAATACCAAAAAGATAAATTATCATTAAGGCAATCGGCACAGTTATACCCTCCAACAGAACTAGTGCATCTTTAACTTTCTTATTATGCCACCAAATATAAATTATTAACAAAACAGCTAAAGGAATTAAAGTTTGTTTAAAAACTATCCCAAATCCCAAAAGTAAACCACTTAAAAATAACTTTTTCTTGTGCAAAAAGTAAAAGCAGGGCAAGAGGAACAAAGGCAGAAAAGAATCAATCCATAATACCCATCCCTCAAAGAAAGGCTGCCAGATTAGATATAATAAATTAACCATCAATGCTTTCTGTTTATTTTTTAGGATTTTTGAAGCAATAAAAAAAAGCAGAAGATGAATTAATATAATAACCCCAATACTCCAATTTCTGGCAATTATTTCATTTTTCATTCCTAAGTTATCAAAATTTATTGGTAAAAACATAAGTCCTGGAAAATGTTGATCAAGTATTTGAGAGTAGGGTTTGAGACCATGATTTGTTAAATACGGATAGACAAACAATTCAGGATAAGGGAAGTAGATAAGCTTAGTTAAAACCAGAGTGTGGATAGAGATAATAATTACTAAGAAAGCCCAGGTTAATTTATTTAACATAATGGTAAACAAATCCTACTCCAACAAAATCATAGGTTTCACTAATTTTATAATCCGCTTGTTCTAAACTCTTTTTAACTAATCTATTTGGATCACTAATATCTACCAGATAATCGATGAGATAAATATGTCTCCTTAATTTAAACTTTTCTTTCAGATTGACCAGATCTTCATCCCCATTAGCCGGGAACTTATCTAATGCTCCCAAAGTGGTAACACTTCCTTTAGAGTAATACTCAAAAGGGGGTAAAACTCCACTACTCTCAAATAAAACTAAAGAATTTTTATCTTTAGTTTCTAAAAATTTAACAAGTCCTTTCCAATTTTCTCTATGAAAACCAGGATTAAAAAGATAAATTAATGATGAGATACCATAAATCAATATGACAAGAAAAAGCAGGATGTATCTTACTTTAGCCTTGAAGGAAATGATGCCTAGACTTATCAAGATTACAAAACTAGGTAGCAGAAACAAAAATCTAAAATAGCTAAATATCGGGATTAAAAAGGAAATTAAAGTTCCCAAAATTATGGGAAAAAAAAGCCAAGTAATCAAGACATTTCTTTCCAGTCTGCCAATAAATAATACTCCTCTGATAATGAGGGTTGAAAATAGCATGGTTATGGGAATTAAAATAACAGCATAGACAAATTTATCTACCATGCTTATTCTACCAATGATAAATTTAACAAAAGTTAGCGGAACAGCTTTGATATCAAACCCCCCAACTGCTAATTTCCAGGCAGGTAAGGCTAAAGCAGTAGTTGTCCCAATACTCAGTTGATCTATAAAAAATGGCCACCACCAAAAACTAAGTAATAACGAAACAATAATTGATACCAGCCATTTCTTTTTTATGAATCTGTAAAAGAATATTGACAGGATTAACTGGACAGGAAAAACTAAGTAAGCCACATAATCAGACATAAGAATTAGATAATTACTTAATATCAAAAAGCTAAAATATAGTTTCTCTTTCTTTAAAAGTTTTATAAACAGAAAGAAATTTATCAAAACTGCAAGTGTGGCTAATGAATACATCCTAGCTTCCTGACTGTAATAGATATGAAGCGGATTAATGGCGAATAGAAAAGCAGATAATAATCCTAAATATTTAGAATGTAATTTTCTTCCGATAAGGTAGACTAACCAAACAGAAACTATTCCAAATATAACAGATGGTATTCTCATGGCAACTTCAGAAAATCCAAATAATCTCCCCCATGTCCATAAAATTATTGAATAGCCTGGTGGATGAAAATCAGCTCTTGCATATTGAGTTATCAAAGCAACAAAGGAATAATTTTTAGCCGCTAAAACATTAATTGCTTCATCAAGCCACAAGCTCTGGTTTAAACTTAAACTTCTTAAAATAAGTCCTAAGATAATAATTGGAAAAATCATTTGCTCTTTTGATTTAGTTGCCAGAGCTTAATCCAAACACTCAGTTGGTAGATCGCCATAGAGTAGGCTAAAACAAATCCTCCCCATCCATCCAAAAATCCCAGCTTATAAAAATATCGGATTTTAAATTCAAGCAGAGAATTCCAGAACATTTTCCGCAGTGAGAAGCTGATATTTTTCTTAAACATACTATTGGAAAGAAGTGTTGAATAAAAATTATTGGATTCTAAAAACTCACTTAAAGTTTCATGCGAATGATGAATCTTGCTATTTTTTAACTCCTCTATTTTACCTAAAACTCTCACTTCCTCATGTACATCACCTTCCCATTTTCCCATATGCTTCCTCCACAACCAGATATGTTTATCAGGACTCCATCTGGAATATTTTATTTCTTTACCTAAAATGAAGTTTCTTCTTGGGATAAGATATCCTGCAATTCCTTCTTTTTTTACTGCTTGCTTAATTTCAACAGCAAGTTGCGGTGGTATTTCTTCATCAGCATCAAGAGATAAAATCCACTCATTGTTAGCTTTGGACATTGCCCAATTTTTTTGATCCGCAAAATTGCTAAACTTTCTAAAAAAAACTTTAGCTCCTAATTTTTCTGCTACTTCTACGGTTTTATCTGTACTGCCTGAGTCAACTACAATGATTTCGTCAGCTACATCTAAGATGCTTTCTATGGCTCTTTTAATATTTTTTTCTTCATTTAAAGTAATTAATATCACACTGATCATTTTTTTAATTTCATTATAACTTCTTCATATTCTTTAGAAATTGTCTCCCAAGAAAACTTTTCGGCTTGAGTTCTAGCTTTATTCTTCCAGTTTATACCAAGAGCTTTTGTTAAAACCTGACTATATAATGATACATCATCAACATTTGTTAAAATGCCTGCTTCAGCAATAATTTCTTGTCTTGATAAATCATTTGGAGCAACCACCCCAAGCCCTGAAGATAAAGCTTCTAAATAAACAATTCCAAAAGCTTCTCTATCCCATGAAGGTAATGTAAACAAATCACAGCTTCTATATACTTTAGGCATCTCTTCATATTTAAAAGATGTTATTTTAAATCTCCCTTTCAATAGCTTATTTCCCTTTTCTATCAATTCTTCTTTTAAAGAACCCTCACCAACTATCAGAAGTGATCCTTTATCAAGTTTAGAAACAGCTTCTATAACTTTTTCATGATGCTTATACCAGAATAATGCTCCTACTGACAGAATAATTGGTCTTGGTAAGTCTAAATTAATTTTTTCCCCTTGTGGAGAAAATTTAGTTAAATCAATTCCATTATTAATTTTGACTATCTTGCTTCCCCATGCCCACTTTTTTGCCCATTCTTTCATGTCTTCTGTTAAAGCAACAAATATATCTGGTTTGGCAATAGAGATATTCCAAATATCATCCCACCCTTTTCCGCTATGCCCTGTAATTAATAACTTGTATCCCCCAAGAAGCCTTGCCAGAGAAATTTTTAAACTTTGTAATCTTCCATTAACAGGGATTACCAAATCATATCTACCCTGCAAAACTTTTGAAATAGAGTCAGCATCTTTATCTGTAAATAGATCTACTTGGTGGTTTTTTGAAAGTCTGGCTGAGAGTTCCTTAACAAAAACTTCTGCTCCTCTTTCTACTTTATTTTGATATCTGTTTAAAAAAACAATTTTCATTAATCTACAAATTTATATTTTACCAACTCCCAGACAGCTAAAATTCCGTCTCTCCAACTAATTTTCTTCCCCTCCTGATAGGTTCTAGGTTTAACCTTTATTGGAATTTCCGTAATTGGGATTTTCAGTTTAAGAATTTTTACGGTTATTTCCGGTTCAAATTCAAATCTATTTGATGTAATGGAAATTTTTTTAAGTAGATCAGATTTAAAAAGTTTATAACCAGTTTCCATGTCTGTTAAGTGACTGCCATATAATAAATTAGTTAAAAAGGTTAAGAATTTATTCGCAATAAGATGATACGGTAAAATTGTTTTATCTTTCCCCCAAAACCGTAATGGATAATCCATAAGTCTTGATCCAAAAACCACTTTTGCTTTATTTTCAATAATCGGTCTAAGCAATTTTGAATAATCATCTGGATTATATTCTAAGTCCGCATCTTGAATTATTATTACTTCCCCTGTTGCTTGCTTTATGCCGGTTCTAATTGCCCTCCCTTTTCCCATATTTTTCTGGTGGAAAATTATCTTTAGACCCTTTATCCCTGATTTTTGGATTATTAATTTTGAACCATCTGTTGAAGCATCATCAACTATGACAACCTCTTTTTCGATAAAAGGTAACCTAACAGAAGCAACTCTTTTTAAAACTTCCTTTATAGTTTTCTCTTCATTGAAAATCGGAATAATTATTGAGAGCTTCATATTATTTTTTGGCAACTATTAAAATTGATGTTCCTATCGGTGGTTCTATTAAGTTTTCTAAATTTAGAATTGGGGAGATTAGACTAAATAACTTAATCTTATTTTCTGTAATTTGTTTGTTTTTAAAAATTTTTCCCGCGATAAACCAAGCTATTGCTCCTATAAAATTTAACCTATTATTAGAAATAATACTGAAATTAAGATCTTGCAATTTCTTTATTAATTCTTTTTGATCATACCTACGGAAGTGTCCAATTGCTTTATCTATTTCACCAAATAAAAAATTATGTATCGGAACCAGTAAGATTAAATTTCCGCCCGGTTTTAATAGTTTAAACATATTTTCTAAAGCTTTAGTGTCATCTTTTATGTGTTCTAAAACATTAATGCATACAATTGTGTCAAAAGTCTTATCTTTAAAAAAGTATTCGCCATTTTCGATATTTCCATAACCAGACTTGATATTAGAAATATTGTCTTTTTTAAAATTTTCTATCAAACTTGGGTCTATATCAATTGCCGTAACTTTCCCAAATTTAGATAAAGTTGATGTAAAATTTCCAATCCCGCAACCAATTTCCAAAATTTCCCCTTTCAGGTATTTTTTGAATTTATTAAGTGTCCATTTATTATAAAAGCCTGCCTGACTCATACTTTCCAATGTTGAAGTACCTGTATATTTAGTCATGATAATCTTCTTCTAATTTTTCTAAACGGTGTCAACAAGCTGGATGTAACTAAATCTATACCAGAAAGTTTAACCCAAGGACTTGAAACAATTGAAGGATAGAAATCATATAAAACTTCTGGATATTTAAAATCACTAGAAACTGGCTTTCCTAATTCATACTTAAATTTATTAGATACTCTTGGAGAATTTGATCTTTTTAGGTGAGTAGTATGTAAATATGGTGTATCTAAAAAGATAATATCTGGTCTTTCTTGAATTAATTTATTGTTTGTATCTAAGTAACTTTCTTTGCCATAAGGCCAATCAACATGAAGGCCAGGAATTTTTTTGTTGACGGCTTTCAAACTTAAGTGTCCTTGACGGCCTAATAACTTATACTTACCCGCTTTCTGTTCCTGAATATGATAAATATCTCCCACCGGAACAATAAAAGGTACTACAATTCCATCAACATCTCTTCCTTGTTTATTAACTTCCAAAGCGAGTTTCTTTATCGAGTCTCTCCACCAAATTTCATCACCATCTAAAATTAAAATCCAATCACAATTTGACTGCTCTAACATTCTTTGACGTAATTTAGGAAATTCATTTTTACTGGTTGGACCTACTTCTTCAAGTCTAACTTTATCTTTCTTAGTCTTTTGAATTTCTTTGATAATCTCTACAGTTTTATCAGTAGATCCTGTATCGTAGACTAAAACTTGATCAACATAATCTACAACACTCATTATAGAAAACCAAATAAAGTTTTCCTCATTATTCACAATTGTATTTGCCCAAATTTTCATTTCCGTATCCTATATAATAACCACCCAAAAGGAACTAAAAAAGTAAATAACATACCTATAAGCACGCTAAGAGCAGCTCCTATGGCTCCGAAGTTAGTAATCAATATATATCCAAAACTAGCTATTAAAAAAAGATGGCCAATTGATACCCATACAAAAAGATCAGGTTTTGCAAAGTAATATATTATACTGCTATGTATGGGCACTGAGATTAAAAAAACTAGCATAGCAAGAAGTAAAATTATAAAAGGATATACCGTAGCTTGATATTGTATACCAAATACTAATGGTATCAAGAAAAACGATAGTGGAATTGCCAGCAATCCTAAGACAGACAATCCTAAAACAAGCAACTGAAATTTTTTCAGATATCTCACCATATCGTGAGTATTTCTAAAACTTGCAAACTTTGGCGCAGCTACAACCCCTAATGCTCCCACCATTTGCGGAACTATCTGTACTAATTGACTGGCTGAACCATAAATACCTAAATCAAAATTCGATAACAAGCGAGCACTCAAGAACGTATCTAATCTGGATGAAATAGCCGCAATAATTGTAAAAATAGCTACCCACAAGTTATATTTGAATAATTCTGAAGCAACACTTAATTCATTTTTTACATTAAACATAGATTTATATGGTAAAAAGAGTAGTCCTAAGCAAAAACCAAAAAAGGGTAATAATATATATACTGAAAAACCACTAAATAAATTTAGATATCCAAAGGAAAATAGTATAAATATAACAATAAGTCGCAATAAGTTGGTACTGATATTTACCAAATTCCAAACATAGTATTTCTGAAATGCCTGTAATGATGAGGTAGCAAACGATAATAACAATACTCCACCAACACCAATCATAACTAATCTTAAGGGAGTAACTAGCTCAATTTTTTTAAAGATAGACAAAGCAATAAGTGGAGATAAGAAATATCCCAGTACTAAAACTGCAGTCCAAACCACCAGTTTAGATTCCAATCCTAATTTGAGATACTTAAAGGCTTGGTTAGAATCCTTATTTAGATTTGCTGAAATATAACGAACTAGACCGGTGTTTATCCCAAAATCTACTGAGTCTGCAATAAGTGTTAAAGTTGCAACAGAAATAGTAAGTAAACCAAAATCTGAAGGACCTAAAAAGCGGGCCATTAGAATATAGAAAAAAGCACCTAATACACCATTAATAATCGTTCCTACCACAATAATTTGAGATTGCTTCCAAGTTGCTGTTTTCAATATTTCTTTGAACATATGTGGATTACTAATAATTATACAAGAAGAAGAACGATAGAAGTAAATAAAGTAATAATAGAAATCACTAGTCCATATGTAATATTTTTCTGGGCCTCAAATTCCAAATTATAAACACCATCTTTTTCCACTGTGTAGCCATTCAACAAACTGTAAATAGGAAAAGAAGACTGATTATTTAATTTCCAATTTTTATCAAAGTTTTGTGAAAATACAAGCATTGAAGGTTTCTTTAAGTTACTAATATAGATTGTATATTTAGTAGGACTTACCTGCTTATAACTTAAAGTCGCTACCTCCTTTTCTGTACCTTTATCATTAAAATCAACTATTCTATCTTGAAGTTTGATAGATTTGTTTTTGAGGTTAGACCAAAAACCAGAAGGTAAGGAAGTTACTGCATTTACTACATTAATATCTCCTGTAGACTCAATTTTAATTTCATTATCTTTAAATAAAGATCCTATTTCAAACCACCTAACATTACTCCCTGCGGATATTGTATCTATTTTTCCAATTAGTTTATTACCTTGGTAAAACTTTATTTGTCCACTTCTAGAGCTTTCCATTACTCTAGCAAGTAAAACATCGTCCTTCTTAAGTTTTGAACTTTTAACTCTTAGACTTAAGTTGCCCTCCCCAACAGCCCAACCACCTCCCAGATCAAAATCTTGATTGATAATCCCATATTTTGTTTTCAGGAAATCTTTCCAGATAATCAAGTCAGAAGTATCCCGCTTCCACCACCCAGAAGTATTGGGCTCGTGCTTTAGATCACGCGCCGGAAATACTAAATAGGCTTCATTAATAAAATTGGCTGATAGATCAATGAGGGTTTTGTTATATAGAACTATTTTCGAACCTGAATATTCCGACAATCTATCCCCTAATCCGACGGATTCTTCGGCAAATATCAAAGCGTTTTTTGCAAGTCGTAGATCTGAACTTTTAGTTGCTTCATTATAAATCTCATCTGAACCTACTATCCACCAGGTATTTGGAGAAATAAAAAATTTATCTTGATATTTATTAACTTTTAGTAGGGGGATTTGTAATCCTAACATTCGAGAAAGCCAGGGTAGATTTGACAACTGGTTCAAAAAAGTGTTGTAGTACTTTATATTATCAGGATGAGGATTTGCTCTTCTAAAATCAAGTGGCGGATAGGCTATATAACCAATGTTTGCAATATCAAATAACTGTCCCATATATGAAGCCTCTCTTAAAAAATTAAAAGTTTCATAAGTACCTATATTTGCTTGCGCAAATGGCCTTTTTTGCATCAAACGAGTAGCTTCAACTGCTGGATGATGAAGACTCAACTCTGTCATTGGTGCAATTGTAGGTATCCAAAAAATGTTTGACTCTCTCTTGTCAGCATTGATAAATCTATTCAAATCTGCGTATGCCTCTTGAAGAATTGGTTTTGAAAAAGTCCCTGTCATCCAACCAAGCCAAACCGGATGAACCAGAAATATAAAGTAAATAATCGTTGTTACAAAAAAGGAAATTCTAAGCTTGGGAATATTAATTCTTTTAAGAATCTCATCCACGGTTATACCTATTAAAACCGAGTAGGAGAGTGCGAGCAAAAAGAAAAATTTTGATGAATCTCTAAATAAAGAAAAACCTGGAATATTATAATAAAACCATTGATAGATTTCTCCTAAAGGTTCTGATGAACCTTTTACTAAAAACATGGACAATAAGGCAACAAGTAACCAAAAGCCCACTATTTTGTTTTTCAACTTTAAGATAGGAGCAAGAAAGACGAGAATAGGGATGAAAATAAACTCAAAGTGGAGATTAGATATTTGACCGAATACATTTTTATACCAATGAGGTGATAAAAGTAAACTAGCATGTGATAAAGAAATAAAACTTGTAAATGATGTCTGGGTTAAATACTGATAAAAATTTGATGAAATAGGGTATTTAATTAAAACTAAAATCCAGTAAGCATTTAATCCAAATATAATAATTCCTATAATAAATCCTGTTTTTATCCAGCTAAAAAACCACTGCTTCCATTTATTTTTGGGAATAAATAAAAATTCATAAAGAAATCTAATTAGACAAAGCAGAGAAAAGATATAGATAAACCTAATATCAAAAACTCCAATACCGAATATTATCAATCCTGCTAACACTCTTTTCTTTAAATTATCGTAAAGAGATTGCTCTAACAATATAAATGCCCAGGGGAAAAACGCATAAGCCAAACTAATAGATAATTGTCCTCCATCAATCAGCAGCAGAATATAGGTATTTGTTAGGTAAAAAAGAGTTGAAATGATTTTAGCAAAAGATGATAACCCTAAACGCTTAGTGAATTTCCAAACTCCTCCTCCACCGATAAATAAAAAGGGGAGAATGAATAAAATTCTTTGCATCAGTTCTACGGAAATATTCAAATTTGCCAGTATTCCTTGCAAAAAATTAAATGGCCAAGACCAGAGAGTAAAAACCGTGTATTCGCCTAATCCTTCAGTTCCTCCAACTGACCATGTTTGAGGCACATTCAATTGTGATTTAAGTAACGCAGAAGAAATTAAGGAAAAATCCGTTGCAACTCTTGGTCCTGGGAACCACCATCGCCAAAATACTCCCATCAAAACAAGCATTATTAAAACAATAATAAGTTTAGTTTTCACGTTGTTTATTTGTTTCCCAGATATAAGTAATTACTCCTACACTAAGCATTAGAAAAGTTATATCAATCAGCCGTGAGGAAAAACCTGTATGCTCTAAAAGTATAAAAACTCCGCTTAAAATAAGCATTAATAAGCAAATTAGAAATATGTACTTGCTGAGAAATTTCATAGATTAGAATCTTGTGACTATAAATTATATACTAAGTAATTATACCTAGTTTATGATAAAAAAATTATTTCCTTTTCTTTTAATATTTGCCTTTGTTATTATTTTATATCATCCCGCCCTTTTTACATATTTTTCTCAAGATGATTTCTTTCACTTTAAAGTGAGTCAAACAAATGGAACTTTATGGGGTTTTTTAAATCTATTTGGATTTCACACATTTCAGGAAAGAGGAATTGCCTTTTATAGACCAATATTTAGAGAGGCCCTTTTCAACATTTTTTATTCAATTTTTGGATTAAATCCCTACCCCTTTAGGATTCTTCAGCTTCTCATTCTTTTTTTAAATTCAATACTCACCTATTATTTAATCTTTAAATTTTTTAAGAATGAATACTTATCATTTTTTGTAGCTTTCTTTTATACTATCTGTTCTGCTCAAGTTTCTCCTCTGTACTATTTAGCAGGAGGGATACAAGTACTTGGAGCTACAACTTTTTTACTTTTAACCTTAATTTTTATCCTTCAAAATTCAGTCTTATCTTATCTCACATTCATTCTAGCTCTCGGTAGCCATGAACTATCGGCAATCATACCTTTCCTTATCTCAGGTTTGCTTCTTATCCAATATTCATTCAAAAAATTTCTGAGGAAAGTCTGGATTGTTTTTCCTTTCTTTTTCACTTTATTTGCTTATTTGTATCTTGAAATAACTAGAATTGGTTTTCCTCAAACTGAAAAACAATATCAAATTGTTTTTAGCATAAAAACCACTCTTAATTCATACATGTGGTATATGGGCTGGGCTATTGGGTTACCAGAGATGTTAGTCGACTTTGTTCTTCCGGGATTTAAACTGAACCCAAGTCTAATGAGGTATTGGGGAAATTATTACTTAATTATTTTTTCCACGTTTATGATTTCTTTAATTTTAATAGCTGCTGGTACTATTTACCTATTATTTAGAAGGAAAGGACAACTTTTAAATAAAAAAATGCTCTTCTTTGTATTTTGGTTTTTAATAAGTCTAACCCCTGTTATCCTTCTCCCGCTTCATAAATCAACTCAATATTTAGAAACAGGCTTGGTTGCTTTCTGGACAATAATTGGTCTTTTTATTCTAAAATTTTATCAACTATCTAAACACTTACTTGTCAAGGTTTACCTTGGCATTTTAATTTTCTCTTTAGTTGTTCTTTCAGGTACTTCAATAATTTTACAAAAAGATACCTATTGGGCTGCTCAAAGAGGAAAATATGCTAAGGATTTGATAACACAAGTGACTAAAACCTATCCAGCTTTACCTAGAGGCTCAATTATATATTTTAAAAACGATCCAAATTATCCCTTTGTGGCTACACAATGGGGGTCAAGCTCTAAACAAGCAGCTTTTATTTTAAACAATTCAGATGCGCTTAGACTCGTATACAACGATCCTAGTCTAAAAGTTTACTATGAGGATTTGGAAAAAATAACTATTCAAGATAAAAACGTTTACCCTTTGGTTGCCAAGATATACTAGAGTTTTTAAATTAAGAATCCGAAACTGTAATTAATTGTATAATTCCCACGCCCAGGGAAATAAAAGCATATTCTGCCATAGTTCGTGCTAAAAAAATGAAATTAAATAGTTGAGATACAATAGATACCGTAAGAAGAACTAGGGATAGACTCAATGAAGTTTGATATTTAACCTTCGATACTCGGATAATAAAAATCCAATAAATAAGAATGAATAATTGAATAATAGAAGGAATATAACCCTTAAGATCTTCCAACCTTGATAAATTGTCAATTACTGTATCTAACATTTTTTATAAACTTTCATTTCTACTTTTTGAATTAATATGCTTACGGATAAAATAACCAACTAAAATTAGAATAGCAATAATTATAAAAGCGAGTGCGAATTTTTGTCCTAATAAAAATATTCTCTCTGGAGAGTACTCTAAAAACATTTCGAAACTACCTGATTTTTCTATATACCAACCATTGGCATATCCATTAACCTCTAGGTGATTTTTTGATGGTAGCGGATCACTAACATTGGAGGTTGTAAAATATGCACTCCAGCGCGGATCAAATGAGGTAGAAAGTATTAAAAAGAAAGGATTTTGAGCATCTGTCACCTTTACTTTATATCTGGCAGGACTGATCATTTCAAAGTCTATTTTGGGAGAAATCTTCTTGGTAGGAGCCGTCACTACCTCCCGTAAAATAATTGGATTAAGAAACTGTCTTTCTACCCTTAAATTACGGATCCTAGAACTTGAGTCCTGCATAATTCTTTGATTAAAACTATTATCCTCGCAATATCTGCGATACGGACGTGGGACAATTGCTTTGCAATCTCCAAAAGGAATGATTTTGATTGATATGTAATGTTTACCCGAAGCAGGAAATGGTGTAAAGGTACCATTATATTTTTTCCATCCAAAATCATAATTACTTCGAATTAGAGCTATACCATGTCTGGGGATTTTCTCTCCATTCTTATCTATAAAATCAACATCTGAGTGAATTGCTACAACAGGAACATTCCCTTTTTCCTCTAGATATTCAAAGGAAAGTCCATAGCTATAGTTGTTATCTAACTGTGTGATTGGAATTATTCTGGTAAGGAGCTTCTTATCTTTAGTGGATAACTCTAATTCTTCCGGTAACTTTTCAGCAATAAGATTTTTAGCCTTGGCTTTAGGTATACCAACCTCATGAATCCCTTTATTAAGCTTATATGTCCCCAAGAAAAAACTATCCTTATCATCTTTCTGTTGTGAGGAATCTAATTTAATTGTCTTTCCGTCCAGATCGAATTCCGGAATCCATGCATCCTCAAAATAATCATTCCAATTTTGCTTAGGAATTAAGATTTCATACTGGGAGTCTTTTGGGACATAAAAACGACGGATTAAACTTTTCTCTGTGGGATACATTGATTTAGCTCCTATGTTAATAAATAAGCTGTTAAAATCAGAAATGATTTGATCTATAGTATTAGGATCGCTAGCTCTTTTTTTAATCCCTTCCAAAGCTTCTCTTTGATTTATCAAGACTTCGATTATTGCTCTATCAACTGATTTAGAACCTGTTAACTCACTAGCAAGAGATTTAATCCCCTGAAAATATTCATTAATTGCTGAGGTATTCTGGGGTGAATGACTTATTTCTGCCACTCTTTTTCCAAGCAGATTAACGCGAAAAGCGATCTGATTGTCTACAGTTTGAAGCTGATTTTCCAACTCTTCTTTTAATCTGACCACGGCATAAAAAGGAGTATCTCGATAAATACTTACAAAAGGCAAGTTTTCAATCGGATTGTTTAGATCAAATTTTATATTTTCAATTCTAACCCCATTAACTACAGCTTTCTGTGCTAAATCAATAAAAATATTTTCTGCTGGAGATTTCGAAGCAATAATAAACATGTCTTTTCCTTGAGCATTAGAAAAGGGTATTAGATCTAAACCTTTTCCTAAAGGATCGAATAGGTATATCGGCACTGTACTGGCAAAAACTTTTGGATTAAACTCCGTAGGGTTAAGTTCAAAAATTGTTAATTTACCAAAATTAGCAACTTCTGAAAAATGCTGGCTCAAATATTTTTTTACATTACTTAAAACTAGGCTTGGAGCTTCTGTTTCTCTAGCTAAGTAATCAATATCATCACGTACCATAATGTATTTTATATTTAGTATTTGAGCTAAAACCCACATCTTCTCCGGATAACCCAACAAAACCTGCTTAATATTGCCTACCATCTCTGGTAAAGAACCATTACTGGTGCTTAAAGAGATCATTGGCTGATTGAAAAGATTGTTTGAAAGTTCAACACCAGCAAAACCATATTCCCATTTATAAGTCATTCCTTCCCCATCAATTGGCAATACCAATACTCTGAAAACATCCGACTGTTTATCTAACCACTCCCTGGCATCTTTATAATAATCCGGTACCTTAACATACTGACCAATATTAATATTATTGGCTGGAGGACCTCCCCCGGTAAAAGCTAGACCCGTTACTATAGGAAACATATACACGGGAAAGGCTATGGTTAAAATTAAAAAAGACACTATTCTTTTTGACAACTTCAATTTGCTGCTCATTACATTAATAATCATCACCATACCAAATCCAACAGGAATAGCCATGGCAAAGGGTAACAACAATCCAATTTTCTCAAATGGATTTCTAAAAACATGCAAAAACGTAAACAATTCAAATATACGCAACGTAACACCCCCAAAAGGTGCTAATGTACCTTTCATCCAAAACATAACTATAAACGCCACTAAAATTAAGAATTTATAAAGCAGCTCCTTCTCTTTTTTAAATAAACCAAGAATAAAAGCAATTGCTGAAAAAAAGCTTAATAGTACAAAAGGCGCTGTGCGATAAATCCATACCCATGAAGTATCATCTTTAGGATAAGCATTTGGTTTGAAAAGCCGGAAAACACCTAAGACCGATTCTACTTGTTCACTAATACCCTTAAATGTACTGACATTATCCGAAGGATTAAAAAATTTAACAGAACCTCTGTTTCCTAAATCAACAAATACTGAACTAAGCAGAGGCATTAACCACCAGGAATGTAACAGCGAAAAAATTACTACAAATGCTAAAAAGTAAAATAATGGAAAATAATCTCTCTCCTTCTTAAAGGTTGATACAAATACAAAAATGCTCAAAAAACCTAACACCCCAAAAAACAATTCCAAAAAAGCAGGCCCAACAAATGAAAAGCTAAAAATAAGGCTAACTAAACTTAAGATAATCAGATAAACAAAATTTTTAGATTTTAATCCTTTAAGGTATATAAGGGATGCGAGTGGCATAAATGCGTAAAAAAATATCAAGGGGTATTGAAATCTATGTAGTATTGATATGTGTGTTATCGGGTTAAAAATATAAAATAGAGCTGATGAAAATCTGGATAAAGACGAATTCCCTTTGATTAAAGAAGCAATTTTATGAACAGAAAGCACTCCGACAACAAATATGAACCAATACAATGCAGCCTGAAGAATAAAACTGGGAATGCCTAAATGCTGGAAAAAAGCTACAATTGCGTAAAGTGGATAACTTGGGAACGCTATTGAACCATTGCCACCAATAGGCACATCCCCCCAACTGTTTTTTAATACTTCTAAAAGTCTTGATGTGTTATAAAAAGGTAAACCTGACTCTCCCGAACCAAGTATTAATCCTTTTCTAAACCAAATGGTTGTTAGTGTAGTAATCAGAACTATTAAAAATGTTCTTTCTTTAGCTAACTGGTTCTTAAAAAGTTTTGATAAGAAATTATTTATATTTACTATATGTAAGAATCCTTTCATCATTATCCTCCTTTGTAAGCATTATGGGAGTAATCACTCTTTGCACCCATCTTAAGTGTTTATAAAAATCCCATAACGATAATTTTCCAAATATTTTGTCATGGAGATACTCATCAGAAACAGTTCTTACTTGATTTTGAATTATTTGCCTTTTTTTAAGTGCTTTAGGAAGATAACCAAGTGACCAAAAAATTGACTTAATCCAGCCCTTTAAAGGATCGGAATTACCCTGTATTAAGGTAACCAATCCTCGAGCCGTATAGACAGCAATCAGTTGTGGAAGATAAATTAGAAGATATTTCATACTATAGTTTTGTATAAATAGATTTATCATTTTAGCATATGCAAATTCCCATTTAACAGATCCTCTGCCAATCTTAAGTGACCAATGATAAATTCTTGCAGAAGGAACTCTTGCAACCTTAAAACCTGCAAGCCAAGTTCTCCACATCATATCCAAATCATTTATATTAAAATCTATATCAATATCAAACAACCCGGCTTTTTCAAAGACCTCTTTTTTAAATAACGTACCATCTATTCCGCTAAAACCAATAAGGGGTTTGTTGTATTTTTTACTGTCTTTAAAACCGTACTCTGGAATATACAAGTATCCTGTTTGTGGCATTAAATACATTCTGTAAGTTTGAATTCTATCATTTTTGTGATAATCTAGAATTTTTGCAACTACAGCTCCTATAGATTGATCAGGAACTCTTTCAATGAAGTTCACCAATTCATTTAGACAATTAGGATCAGTAAACTCATCAGTCATAAAAAATACAATATATTTACCTTTACTCATTTTTATTCCTAAGTTTAATGATTTACCAATACCTAAGTGTGTTTTATTAACAATAATGTGCCAATTTTCTTTTCCCGCTGTAATCTGTTGTGCTATCGTCACACCATTATCAGAAGAAGGATCAAAAACCATAATCACCTCCAAATTTTGGTAATGGATATTGCTAATATTTTTGATAAAATTACTGATGAAATATTCTGCTCTATAAGCTGGAATTATTACACTGACCAATGGTGATTTTTTTTTCATTTATTTTTAGCATACCAATCAATTGTCTTTTTTAATCCATCAACAAGAGGTGTTCTTGCAATAAATCCAAATTTTTCTTTTGCTTTAGTATTATCACTATTTCTCCTTGGACTCCCATCTGGCTTGGAAGTATCAAAAATAACCTTTCTTTTCTGTCCGCTTATTTTTAAAATTATCTCAATTAACTCCTTAATTGATATTTCCTCATCTGTCCCTAAATTAATTGGATCCGATATGCAAGTTTCTTCAATTGCAAGCATTATCCCCTCTGCCACATCTTCCGCATACAGAAATGCCCTGGTTTGATTACCGCTCCCCCAAACTACTAAAGGGTTCTCTCCGTCAAAAACCCGTTTTATTAAAGCAGGAATTACATGAGAAAGCTGGGGATCAAAATGATCCCTGGGACCGTAGCAATTATAAGGCCTAACTATCCCTATATTCATACCATATTCTTCCGAATAATATCTTCCCAACAACTCTCCCATTCTCTTCCCCCATCCATAACCTCCATTTGTAGGTTCAGGCTCATCTCTAAACCCCTCTGATTCGGGAGTAGGTATAATCGCATCTCTTGGATATACACAAGCCGAAGATACTTGTAAGAATCTATCCACTTTAGCAAGTCTTGCTGCTTCCATCATGTTACAAACAATCAATAAATTCTCCCGCAAAATACTCCCATGGTGTGCTCTATTATATTCTATACCTCCAACTTTGGCTGCCATATTTATAACCACTTCTTGATTTTTGCATGCCAGTTGGCAGATTTTTAGATCATCTATATTGCCGTCTATCAATTTAACTTTATCTTTAACGCTATTTATATTACCTAATTTTTCAGGACGGATGTGATCTAAAACAGTCACAATCGCACCTTTTGCTACTAATCTTTCAGTAACATGGCTTCCAACAAACCCACATCCACCTGTAACTAATACTCTTTTGTCTTTCCAGAAGTTATTTATCATATCCTAATTACAAAATATCTTTATTATTTCTTTAATTTCTGCCTGTGTTAATTCCGGGTTATTTCCAAAATATAATCCTTGCTTATGGATAAGCCTGGCATTCTTATTGCTAAATTCATCTGAGAATTGAGGCATATATTTGTGAAAAAAAGGTTGCATCACCATATCTCCTCCAACCATTGGTCTGATTTCTACCCGATTATCACATTTTTTGACTAATTCGTTACGTATAGCTTCAGTCTTACACACTACTGGAATTGCAAAGTTTGAAACAAGATCTATGTGGTCATACTTAATAGGATAATAACTATCTGTCTGTGCATAAATGGCATTTGCTATTTGATGAAAATTATTTTTACGTTTTTCTATAATTTCATCAATATATTGCAACTGAATATTGCCCAAAAAACCATTGATTTCTGTTGTGCGAAAATTATAGCCCAAATCATAGAAAGTATACCTAGAGTAGAAAGTTGAACCTACCTTATACTTAGTTCTTAGTTTCAGTTGCTTATTACCAGTAAGATTCCTATCCCAACCGTGGGCTCTTACTAGATGAAGCATTGTTTCCAAAGAACTATTATCAGTACAAATTGCCCCACCTTCAATAGTGGACATATGATGTCCTACATAAAATGAGAAGGTACTGGCCAAACCAAAATTTCCTAATTTCTTCCCTTTATACACTGTACCTAAAGACTCACAATTATCTTCAATAAGTATTATTTTCTTCTGCTCGCATATTTCTTGTATTCTGTCTATATCATCACAAAATCCAAGAACATTAGTAAGGAATAATACTTTGAGTGGGTATTTTTTGATAACATCCAGTAGCTTTGCACTTGAGACATTTAAAGTTTCTATCTCTATATCTATGGGGATCGCTTGCAGACCTAGTTGTATAATTGGCATTACATTTGTAGACCAAGTCAGTGCTGAAAAACCTATATTATCCCCTTTCTTAATCTTTCCTAAATTTAGAAGTGCTTGAATAAGTGCAAGATTCGCAGAACTTCCGCTGTTAACCATAATACAGCTTTTTCTCTGTTGCCACTTGGCAAAGTTTTTTTCAAATTTCTGACATTCTTTTCCAATACTTAATATCGGAGCTTTCGTAATAAAGTTGCAAAGTCGTTTTTTTGTCTCGTTCTCGTGATAGAAAGTTGATTTAATAAGTTTAATCATTGATATTTTTGGGCAACTCCTAATCCACCTACTATAGATCAATTACTTCATTAGAGCAACTGAGGTTTTTTTCATGAGTTACCCTTCATCAGAGGAGCTGATATTTTTCTACCACTAAAGTATATTTTTAGGAGATCAAAGATATTAGTAGAGATCATTATTTTATTAATAATTTCTTTGTCCATTACCTTTCTTAATTTTTGAACTTTTGATCTTTCCTTCAAAGTATCTGGTAAGGTATAAACGTACCAGGCTATACCTAGAAAGACGCCCAAAATTGCATCAATACTCCTCCTTGATAAAAGAACAGATATCCCACCAATAATATTAAAGGCCAGAGAGAAAGGCAAAAACTTTATAACGTTAGAGGCTTCATAATTTTTAGTTATCATTCTAAGGGAATTCTTGGAAAGATGAAAGTACATCTTATAATTATGTTTATGTTCTTTTGTATAATGATAGATCCTCGAATCTGGAGAGAGCATAACTCGATATCCCAAAATCCAGATTCTCCAGGAAAAGTCTAGATCATCAGTTGTGTGCATCAGCTTTAAATCAAAACCCCCCACCCTCCTTGCTACCTCTTTCTTAACTGCCAACGCTGCTCCCAAGGCAATTATTTCAACAGGTTTATCAAATTGTCCATGGTCTTTTTCCCCTCTACCTAGAGTGGTGCCAAAACCCGTGTATGGATACAATTTCATACCAATTTCCTGAATTAAATCAGTTTTTTTAAAGTCAAAGATTTTACACTGTAAAGCACCAATAGTGTTATCAGTTGAAAAAGTTTCTATAATAGCATTAAGCCAATTCCTATCCACTTTTGTATCGTTGTCTAAAAAGACTAATATCTCCCCTCTTGCTTCCCTGATCGCCCTGTTTCTACTGAAGGGTACACCTCTATTGACTTCATTTATTAATATTCTGATTCTAGGATCTTTTCTGACAAATTCATTAATTATTTCAATACTGGAATCTGTTGACTTATTATCTATAAATATAACTTCATAATTCTTTGTGGAAGATTTTAATACTGATGTAATACAAGTCTTTAAATATTTCTCACCATTGCGATTTGCGATAATTATAGAAATAAGGGGGGGGTTAGTTTTCATATTCTTATACAAATGTTTTACCTATTCTATAAGATCTTAAACTAATTTATCAACCTATCAACTTGACTTATAGAGAAATATTGATTTAGTATTGATAAGATCAAAATATGAAAGTCATAATACTTTGTGGTGGCATGGGATATAGGCTTAAAGAAGAAACGGAATTTAAACCAAAACCAATGGTGCTTATTGGTAACAAGCCTATTCTCTGGCACATCATGAAAATTTATTCTCACTTTGGCTATAACGAATTTATCATAGCTTTGGGATACAAAGGTGACTACATAAAAGATTATTTTCTAAACCAAAAATACCTAACTGATAATTTTACTCTGGGTACTAAGGATGGATCCATAAAGCTTCACAAGAATAAGGAAGAAAGTAAGGATGACTTTAAAATTACACTTGTTGATACAGGAGAAGAAACTCTACCCGGAGAACGTATTCTTAGAATAAAGGATTTTATCCCGGAAACCGATGAGGACTTTATGGTCACATACGGGGATGGAGTTGCAGATGTAGATATTCAAAAATTAGTTAAATTTCATAAAAAACATAAACTGATTGGAACAGTTACCGGAGTCCATCCAAGAAGCAAATATGGACTTTTAACAATAGACAAAAATCATGTTGTCCAGGGTTTTTTAGAAAAGCCAGTTCTTACAGAATGGGTAAACGGGGGGTTTATGATTTTTAAAAAGAAATTTTTTTCATATCTTCGCAAAGGAGAATTTGAACATCCTGCTATTAAAAGACTTATTAATAATAAGCAACTGTCTGTTTTTATTCACAATGGATTCTGGCATTCTATGGATACTTATCCTGATGTTGATAATCTCAATAAGCTCTGGAAAGATGATCCAAGGTGGAAGGTTTGGAAGTAATGACGCAAGATAAAGACTCCATAGAAAAAAAGGATTTAGAATACATTCATGCGAGAACAAGAGAAGAATTTAATATTTTAAGCGGAAATACTCTCCTTTTTACAGGAGCAGATGGTTTCTTGGGATATTATCTTATTAAATCAATCCTCGCTTGGAATAACCTCTACCCTAAAAAAAGAATTACTGTTTATGCGCTAGATACTTTTATGTCTGGCGTTCCAGTTTGGTTGGATAAAAGAGACGATGTTAAAATTATAAAAAAAGATGTCACACTTTTCAAACCAGCTATAGATTTAGATTTTGATTATATTATTCATGCAGCTTCAATAGCTTCACCTGTTTTCTATCGCAAATATCCGATAGAAACAATTAATGCCAACGTTCAAGGTCTATATAATGTTTTAGAATATATGGTAAAAAAGAGAGAAACAAAAAGAAAAGTTAAAGGCTTATTGTTTTTTTCATCCAGTGAAATATATGGTGACCCGACAGAGAGTAATATTCCTACACCTGAAACCTATCGTGGTAATGTTTCTTGTACTGGTCCAAGGGCCTGTTATGACGAATCAAAAAGATTTTGCGAAACCTTATGTGTCAACTATTGTAAAGTCTATAATCTTCCAATAAAAACAGTCCGCCCCTTTAATAACTTCGGACCAGGTTTAAAAATTACTGATGGCAGGGTTATCTCAGATTTTGCAAATAATATTTTGGCAAATAAAGATATTACTCTTCTTTCTGAGGGTTCACCAACCCGAACATTTTGTTATATAACAGATGCTTTAGTAGGTTATATCAAAGCCCTGATAAAGGGCCAACTTGGTGAAGCATATAATATTGGTGTTGAAAAACCGGAAATATCAATTGCTGATCTGGCAGAAAAGATGAGAGGTATTGCAAATAAACACTTTAATTACTCTGGAAAAATAATAAAGAAAAAAAGTGAAGATCAGGATTACTTAACAGATAACCCAAACCGCAGATGTCCTCAGATAGCAAAAGCCAAAAAGGAATTAGGATTTAATCCTCAAGTATCGCTTGAGGAAGGTTTGGAAAATGCATTAATTTGGTACAAAGGAGGACTGGAGTGAGAATATCAATAGTAGGTACAGGGTATGTTGGCCTGGTGACTGGCTTATCCCTTGCAAGCTTAGGACATAAAGTTATCTGTGTTGATAATGATACAAAAAAAGTAAATAAAATAAATAATGGCGAGTCCCCTTTTTACGAACCGGACATTAGCGAACTTCTAAAGAATATGTTGCTGAAGAAAACTTTTTATGCAACAGAAAACCTTGAAGAATCTGTTTTAGAATCTGAGATTACAATTATCGCTGTAGGAACTCCTTCAGTTAATGATCAAATCGATTTATCTTTTATAGAAAAAGCTACCCAGCAAATTGGAGCAGCTTTAAAAGAAGATAATAAATACCACGTAGTTGCAGTTAAATCTACTGTCTTACCAGGGGTTACCGAACAGATTGTTAAACCAATATTGGAAAAATATTCACAAAAAAAGATCGGAGAAAACATTGGGCTGTGTATGAACCCCGAATTTCTAAGAGAAGGATCCGCATTAGAAGATGCATTACAACCTGACAGAATAGTTATTGGTCAAGCAGACAGTAGAAGTGGTGAAGAATTTGCCAAAATATATTCAAAATTCTCCTGCCCAAAAATTTTTACAAATCTTTGGACTGCTGAGCTAATTAAATATGCTGCTAACAGCTTATTTGCTACACTCATTAGTTTTGCAAATGAGATTTCCAGAATTTCTGAGAGTACAAATAAAATAGATATACTCGATGTTTGGACAGGGGTTCATCTGGATAAGAGACTTAGTCCTGTTGTGGGAAACAAACAGATTAAACCTGGAATGCTAAATTACATTCTTTCAGGATGTGGCTTTGGAGGTAGTTGCTTTCCCAAGGATATTAAGGCTTTGGCCAGTTTTGCAGATCACCAAAAGACTGAAGCAAAACTAATAAAAAGTGTGATCGAAGTAAATAAAACACAACCTCATAGGATGATTGTTCTTCTTAAAAAAGCTCTTGGGGAAAACTTAAAAGGAAAAAGGATTGCTATTTTGGGACTGACCTTTAAACCAAATACAGATGATATCCGTGAGTCAGCTACTTTTCCAATTATAGAAGAATTAATTTCAGAAGGAGCAAAGATAATCTGTCATGATCCAATGGCATATAAAAAATATATTCCCACTAAATTAAAAATTTTACCTATTAATCTGGCAGTCAGTGTAAACGAGGCTCTAAAAAATGCAGAAGCAGCAATGGTAATTACTGGTTGGGATGAATATGTAAAACTTACTCCCCAGTTCTTTAAAAAAAATATGAATAAACCTATTGTAATTGATGGCAGGAGAATATATGATAAGACCGTTTTTACCAAAGCTGGAATTATTTATCAAGGAATTGGCCTATGAGCTTAACTTATCCTAAGCACCATGATATAAAAAATGGCCCAATACTGTCCTGCCAAGTATGTAATTCCAAAAAACTTTATACTATTTTAGATCTAGGACATCAACCATTATGTGACAGTCTTTTAACCAAAGAGATGTTAAACCTTCCTGAGAAAAACTATCCTTTAAGGATGGTTTGGTGCGAGAATTGTACACTTGCTCAGATTGATTACTGTGTTGCCGGTGAAGAAGTTTACCATCCAGATTATCCATACAGAAGTGGGATAACCAAGGAATTAGCAGAATACCAGGAGAATATGGCTTTATCTTTGGTTAAAAAGTTTAACCTTAAAACTCAAGATTTAGTAATTGATATTGGTTCAAACGATGGAACACTCCTTAAAGGTTTTCAGAAAGCTGGGGCAAAAACTTTGGGAGTAGAACCAACCAATATTGCCAAGATTGCAAATAAAAATGGGGTAAAAACTATACAATCTTTCTTTGATATTAAGACTTCTCAAAAAATAAAAAAAGAATATGGACAAGCTTCCTTAATTATAAGTACTAATACCTTCGCCCATATGCAAACTTTAGGAGAATTCATTGTGGGCGCTTACAATCTATTAAATGATGGCGGAGTATTTGTTAATGAAACACACTATTTATTAGATGTTATAAAAGGAGGTCAGTTCGACACCATTTATCATGAACACTTGCGTACTTATTCTTTAAAGTCATTAGTTACTTTATTTGATCAGTATAATTTTACATTAACAGATGTGGAAAGAGGAGACAGATATGGAGGCAACATTAGAATGATGGCCACAAAAGGCAAGGGTAAAAAAGTAAGCACTGAGGTAAAAAAACTACTGAATATGGAAAAAGAATTTGGCTTAGGAAAAAAAGAAACATTTATCAACTTTGCCAACCGTGTTAAAAAAGCCCGTTTAGAGTTTATGGATTTTTTGATTAAAACCAAAAAATCAGGAAAACATATAGTAGGAAATTCTTGCCCTGGCCGCTGCTCCACCCTTTTAAATTATTACGGGGTGGATTCTGAGCTCATGCCTTACATTGCAGAACAACCTACTTCTTTGAAATTAAATATGTTCTTACCAGGAAAACACATTCCTATTGTCAACAATCAAAGATTAATTGATGAGCAACCAGATTATGTTGTATTACTAGCCTGGCATTATGCTAAACCAATTGCAGAACAATTAAAGGCGAGAGGGTTAAAATCAGATTTTGTAATTCCACTTCCCGATTTTAGGATAGTGAAAAATTCAGAAGTTTAAAATAAAAATTATTCCGCTTCCTTTTGAGGAAAATTCCGAAATCCCTCAATAGTTTGTTTTGCAGATTCTGTTGTAATAATTCTTCCTTCACCTACCATCTGCAGATTTGCATCAATAATATATACTAAAGCTTGTCCTTTTTGGGGGTAATAAGAATCCCGCATTTCGCCATAAGAAATAGGCAAGTCCGTATGTTTTAAACTCCAATCCCAAGCACAAAGAGGATCTCCATGACCCACAATTCCTATTGATTTATATCCACGTCTTCTAGCATCAGATAATATAAATTCCTTAGCTCTCTTTTCTCTTTCAATAAGATGATCTAAGCTTTCCTGTGAACCAAAGGGTTTAGCATATATATCCCCTCCTCTTTCTGCCAAATCATCGTATGTTTTACCTTCTGCACTATTAGGAAAAGTTTCTTTTAATTCATCAATAACATGTATATTGGCAGCAGAGATTACAGCAGCTACAACTAACTCCTCTGAAGACTGTCTCGCTCTCAGAACTGGACTTATATAGAGGGCATCCAAAACCTCTCCTTCATTCACTAATTCTGTACCTAATTCCCTAAGTTGTCTCCTGCCCAGTTCTACCAAAGGAGCATCAAGTCCAGAGACTAGTTTTCTTCCTTGCTCATCCTTGGGATATAGCTGTTCACCATGACGTATAAGAAATATTTTCATACTACTGCTTTTATACTTTTACTTCTAAATCTGAAATTTCTTCTCTTACTTGAGCAAGCACATCTGCTTCTCTTTGCTGAATTCTCTCTAACTGCTCTTCTGTAAAGTGTTGTGATATATCCCGCTCTACTAATTTATTTGTATATGCAGATGATGGTGTGGTCCGTGAATTGTAAATACTTTTGGATCGAATCCAAAGATCCAGTTTACTTCCCCAGAATCATCTTTTTTAGCAGACCAAACCATAGCGTATGCTAAATCTTTATATGCCCAAAACCTATTAGCAATAAATCCTATTTGGGCTCCCCTTTCAGCTTCGGTTAATTCATTACCCTTTTTTTGCGCCAAAATATCTAACTCACGCTCCATCACAACTTGTTCGTCCTTTGCAATAGTTGCTAGTAGTTTAAGTCCTAGTTTTACACCGCTAGAAAGATTTCTATGATTATCAATATATCCATCAATGTTTCGAAGTCGATTTTCTCTAGGCAATAATCGATACCTCGCTGATTTATTCTGTTTGGTAATAAACTCGTTTGACTCACTATCAAATTCAAAAAAGCACTTTGCAAGTTCGTCATATTTTTGTTTTGCGAGTGCATCAATTGCTTGTAATATTTTAGGCAGATCCGGATTTTGAAATCCATTCCGTCCATCTATTATTTTAAACCTCTTTCTATCCCGCTGGTCTCTAATTTCACTAAGTAATGTATCAAATGAAGGAAATGTGGTCTTCAGTACAGGAACAATTTCTCCAAAAAAAAGTCCTTCACCAAGTGCATATAAAGCTTCTTCCGTTCTCCCTGTCAATTCTGGGCTATTAATTATTTCTTCTATACTTACTGGTTCTAAATCCTCTTGCGCGTATCCAGTTACATGGATATGAAGATTTCGTGGAATTGAAGCAAGAGGCGATTTTTCTGACCCACCTGCACTTACTCCACAAAATTAATTAATTTGCATTTAAGGTGGGAGTTGTGAGCAAAATTAATGGACAGGACCTCCTGTAGTGAAGAAGGTGAACTGTCCATTAATGTCTTAAAACAATCAGTTAAACTGATTGATAATAATATTCTACCAAATGTTTCTTCTAAACACAAGAATTTGTTTAAGTTTGGAATATCTGCTTTTAGTTTAGCTCCATTTAGTAGCCTAAACTCTAATGCCAGAATGATCATTGAGAATGAAAGTACAGCCCTCTCTAAAGTCTACAGACTGGTGAGTAATCAGAAAATACTGGATAACTTTCCCAGACTTTTAAAAGTAAGTAATCTGGTAAACAGAGATTCTTTAGTTAATGTAGATTTCTCTACTTTCTGTGGATTTGAAACCTTAGCCTTTGGAGTACAAACCAAGGAAGGAAGAGCTATTCCTGTCTGGAATAATTGTTTAACCTATCCCATTCAGCAGCCAGGTTCACAGAATCTGTTTGTTATTTCTGAGATTAAAAGATTTGGTGCTACGTTAGGTTTCTATCCCAGCTTTGTCTTTGACAGAGGTTTTTGGATACCTGATATGATTAGATTCTTCCTTAAAGGAAATATTACCTTCTATTTAAGAATCAAAGCTGGAAAACTGCTGGAGTATGAAGATGGCATTAAATCAGCCAAAGCTTTAGGCAAATCTACTAAGGATGCCCGAATTAAACTATATGAATATCCCTTAAGGCTGATTATATCCCCACCTCCACAAAGAAAGCTGTTCAAAAAGGAAGGTAAGAAAGCAGAGAGATGGTATATTTTAACCAATGATTTAAGTTCCAGCAGAGAACAAATACTTAATATCTACAGGCACAGATTTGAGATTGAGGAAACATTTAAGGATTTAAAACATGTTTCCAAATTAAAGAAGTTTTTCATTAAGAAAAGACTCAGTTTTAAAATTCTCCTTGCCTTTGTTTGTATTAGCTTTTGGCTAGCCTTCTGGTGTTACCTATTAACCCAGCTTACTCAGACCATCATCAATCCTAAAAAGAAAAAGTCATACTTTAGATTATGGTGGGAGAGTATTCAAAGGCAAACCAGAAAACCATTACTAAAAATGTTTATACCTGATGGTTAGGTAAAAAAATGGTTAATGGTAGTTAAATTAATGGCTCTTTTTAAAAAGGGTCAGTTATTTTGGTGGTTAAAGAGAGGCTAAATATACCAGATCAGCAATATTTCCCTAAAAAGACAAACTGTTTTTAAGAATTCCTCTGAATTTTCCCCAGGACAGACTTAAACCTTACCCTTAAAAGAAAATTCTCCCACCTTATTCTAAATCTGCAGGTGGGTCAGGCGATTTTTTTCCTCTTGTCAGATCTCGAGAATGATTTATTCCAAAGTCAACTTCACAAATTCCTCCTTGATTCAAGGTTTTCCGAGCGAGAGATTCTGCAAGTTGGAGAGATTGTCCTAATGCATTCAGGCTTAAATTAGCAACACCAGGAATATTTAAATGATCCTTTCGATCTGGAATAACAAGCAGGTGAATCCCATGTTTACCTGTCCAAGGGCTTGCTACCGCTTTTACATAAATATCTTCTTGTATTCCTTCTATTCGCGCTAAATAATTAGCTCGGGTATCATCCATCAGAGATGGTAATTTACCATCAACTTTTCCCCGAGCGACATTCAAGACCTTGGCTACCCGAAAATCAGGATTTTTAAAACGAGGGAGATCCCTACGAGAAATTCCTTCAGTCATCTGGTAATTATAACAAACAAAAAGTAATAAAGTATAATAATATAAAGTAAAACATGTTGAGCAATTATAAAAATATTAGACCTCTTGTAATTGGATTGGGTGTTGCTGGGAAAAGACACTTAGAAGCACAACTGGATTTAGGAATTAAAACAGGCGTATATACCACTAATCCTCAAACTGCAAAATCATTAAGAAAGAAAAAAGATGTAATTGTTTTTGATAACTTGGAAGATGGAATAAATTGGTCTAATTTAGTTCATGTTTGTACACCTGATGATAAACATACTAAATTTATAGCTTTGGCACTTAAAAAAGGGAAGACTATTTTTTGTGAAAAATCTTTTACAACAAATTTAAAAGATGCTTTAGCTCTGCAAAAATTAGCTCATGAATATAATGCCACTGTTATTGTCGGCCAAAATTACAGACTCACTCCAACTTTTGTTGAAACTAAAAGAAAGATTTTAGATGCACAACTAGGAGCAATTATTAAGATTGAAACAACCTATCTTCATGATGCTTCTGATTATCAAAAAAAATACTCAAGTAAAAACTTTCTTTATACTGGTGGCTCACATGCCGTTGATTTAGCTTATTGGATCATTGGCAAACCAGTAGTAAGTGTGAAAGCAACCTCAGCTACCCTTTTGAGCTACAATATCGATATAACATATTCTTCAGGACTTTCAGGGAATATTAAATTAGATGCAAACTCCTCAAGAGTTATCAGTGGAACAGATCTAATAGTTTATGGAGAAAAAGGAAAACTAGTTAGTCATAATAAATCAGATAAACTGTTGTTTCATGAAAATGGAACTAAAAACCCTCAGACAGTTGATCTACCCAATACTACTACTTTTACTATTCCTAAGGAAATAAAAATTATTGATGATTTTTTACTAGGAAAAAATAATTCTCATCAGCCTTTACCAGGTATTGATGACGTAGTAGAAGTTATAAAGATATTAGATGCTGCTTTAAGATCTGTTTCTTCTGGCAAAGGAGAGTTTGTTTGAAAATTTATCTAGAATTACTGCTTTAGTTTTACCAAACACATCCGCAGCAGCAAAAAAATTTAATATCTTTTGATCAGATGAGATAGTAGTTTGGGATCTAATTTCTCTCCTTAATTTAAGTAAATAAGGGAGATTGAATAATACCCAAATAATAGATGATGGTCTTGTAAACGCTAACTTTAAATCCCTATTCACAATAAGTTCCCACACCATTAGTCCTAAATAAATAAATACCGTCATTGGTAAGGCCTTAAGTAATAATGGTAGTGGATAATTTTTTATCATGGTAGCAATCCTATTTTTATTAAAGGTATATTTTACTTTCACTCTAACCATAGAGGAGAGATCAGTCATACCCTTCTTGTGATAACATCTGGCAGAAGGAATCCTTCTTATTTGAAAACCCTGATGCCTTATCCTTAAAGCTAAATCTATATCTTCATAACCAATACCATAGCTTGGATCAAAATATCCAACTTTTTTTAAAGCTGATTTTTTGAGCATACATGCGGTCCCAGTTGCTGAAAGGATCTCGTCTTCGTTTTCATATTGACCCTCATCTTTCTCCTGATACCCTGTGGTAACAGGATTAGCATAGATATCTATACTTTCTCCAACACTATCAATAAAAGAGTGGTTATAATACATTAAGACTTTACCTTGAGCTAATGCTAATTTTGGATAACGCTCAAATGCTGAAACCAAATTTGTAAAGTATCTTTTTTCAACTGCAGTATCATTTGCACAATAAGCTACATATTCACCTTTTGCAGCTTTCCATCCTAAATTCAATCCATCGCTGTATACATTAACCTGATTTTGAACTATTCTAAATTTTGGATTTCCGCCAAAGATTTTCTTAGTTACTTTGATACTATCATCAGTTGAGGCGTTATCTACCAGAATTAGCTCGTAATTTGGATAATCCAACTTTATAAATTTCTTAAGACATTCTTGCAATATACCAAGCTTTACACCATTATAGTTAGAGATAATAATTGAGACTAAAGGAGACTTCATTTTCATATTCTACTGGTACTTACACCTGTAGTAAACCCCTTTAGATAATCGAATAAACCTTGAAAGTTTTTTTGATCCATGGATAATTTTATAAAATAAAACAAATAAACAATGGAAAATATTAAAAAGAAAAGATAGTTTTTACCAAAGTCCCTCATAAAAAGAACTCTGTTTTTACCTATCCAAAAACTACGGCTTAACAACCGCTTTTGTTCATCATCAAGATGGGGTGAAATTTTATGAAAGGCAATTGCTGTGGGAGCATATATTGTTTTAAAATCATGCTTTCTTGCTCTAAAACAAAAATCTGTATCTTCATACGTTATGAAATACCTGTTATCAAATTTTTTCAAGATATTAATTACCTCCCTTTTCACCAAAAAAGCAGCAGGAGCAACTTGTACTTCATCTATGGTATTAAATTGTCCAACATCTTTCCCTCCTCTAAATAAAATTTGGCCAGTCCAAAGGTTAATGTTTGTTCCTGCAGCCCAAATTCTTTTTCTATCCTCAAAATAATATATTTTTGGAGTAACAATTCCATATGATGAGTTCATCTCTGCAACTTTAACTAAATTTTCAATCATCTTTTTATCTGCAACCATGTCATGATCAAAAAATAATAGGTACTCGCTACTTTTACTTGCATTATCTATTCCTGCATTTCTTCCCCCAGTAACACCTGTATTTTTTTTCAAAGTAATAAGCTTAACTTTTGCAAATTCCTTTTTAACGCTCATGGATGTACCATCGAAAGAAGCATTATCCACAACTATTATTTCTTTTGGCTGAAGGGTTTGATGAATAATTGAATTAATACATGATCTAAGTGTAATCCAACTATTATATGTAGGAATAATTACTGAAACTTTGGGTGACATTTATTTCTGAAGATCGATATTTATTTTTTCTTTTGCCTTGCTGGTAATATCAATTAAGGATTGATTTTCCATCCTGAGGGCGTAAAAATCATCTAAAAGTTTAGGATTTTTTTTAATCTCCGCAATTAGATCCTTATAATTTTCATAATACAAGCCTGTCCCTGCATGAACATACCAACCATACTTGATACTAGCCCGAAACAAGAACCCAAAGTATAAGGTCTCAAATAGCGTCTCCCTGTCTATGGAATTATCTGCTTGTTCAAACCAGAATATCGGTGCCCTACCAGGACCGGTTAAATCTACACGGGGGTCATTATTTTTCATATATGATTCTTTATTAGGAACAATTGTTGTAAATTGCTGCCAAATCTTATCGGCGAGTTCTCTATTATGCACTAATGCTTTTCTATCAAAAAAAGCTTTTGTTTGAGTCAGGTGACTCAAGAAGATGGACAAAACAATTAAAAGAATTACTACTCTAAACACATTGTTTTTACTTGAATAACTCAGGGTTATTAAACCAGCCAGAAACAACGGAATAGCTGGAGCTGTTGTTACCATGTATCTTTGATAAGTCCCAAGCAAAGGTCCTCCATTCATAAAGAGTGGAAGTAGTAGGAAAACAAATGACCAGATGAATGATATTAAAAAAAGTTCATTCAGATAAAATGGTAATTTTTTATATAGTATTAAAATTATACACAAAATCATCACATATCCACCAAAAAATGTTAATACTAAATTAACCCAGGAAGAAAAATTTAAAGGTCCTAATATCGAAATAAAATAGATCAGTATTGACCAAAGTAAGGTCAGGATAAAAATTGGTAAAAATCCCCTAGGTATTTTCGAATTAGTCTGGCTATTTTTAAATAAGGCTTTAGTCAAAACCCAGGAGAAGACAGACACTATGAAAAAAGAGGGGAATAATACTGATTTAAATAATGTAGATCCAAATATAGAAAAGAGTTTAGGAAAGTTAAAAGAAATCCAGGTAACATCAGGCAGAATTATTAAACCTAGGTTACCAGCAGATGATAAAAGAAAATCATACTTGTTAGCTGCTACAAGTTCATGAAAGGCTCTAAGTCCTCCCCCAATGATATAGTAACTTGAATAATCGCTCTCTAATTGCCCTAATAAAAATTTATCAATCCCAAGAAAGATTATAAAGCCTACAATCCAAGAGATTAAGTTTAATTTGCTACTTTTTGACCTTAAGGATAAAAATTTATAAAAACTCCATACTAAAATTAAAGGTATAATACCATTAGTTCTCATAGTGGCGTACCAAACTCCAGCACAAGCAAATGCAAAAGATGCTAACCACTTTTTAAACTGATAATCTTTTGGCAAATCAATACCAATTAAAAGGCTCAGGGTAATAAAAGCAAGCCCTATATACGCATACATATTAAAAACCCAATGAGTAGCCTCAACTCCAGCAAAGGTAGCAGACAAGATACAAGATGCAATAAGAGCGGAAAAATAATTATTAGTTAGTTTTCTGACTAAGAAAAAGAAAGGAACCACGCTTAAGAATTTTAGAATAACAGATATTGTATAGTAAGCCAGTGAATTTAGACCTAAATGATTCTGAATTAACCCAAAGGTCAAAGATGCACCACCAAGACTTGATCTCATTCCCTTTAAAGACTCTTCGCCAAAAACATTACTTCCATAACTAATCTGATGAGCCCAAGCATACTGCCATGTATCCCCTTCAAGTTCCAGTTTAAATACACTTTGGTAGGCAAATAAAATTATAACAAGGTTAATAAATAATGCCAGTAAAATATGTGTTGTCTTTTTGCTCATATAAAAAATTGAAATTATCTACGATTTTTCTCTTTAATTATCATAGCAATATTAGAAAACGGATACCAAAAAGGTGTTTTTACCTTTTTAGTTTCATACTTTAATCCTACTTCCTCAAATAACTTAATCCACTCTTTTTTCCATCTAAAGGATAAGGGTGTTTTCAATGATTTATAATGTAGCTTGTTAAGCAGCATATCAAATACCTTTCCTGATAAAGTAGGTTCAACTTCAAAAATTAGAACTTCTTTAGCAACTCTGAGAGCCTCTTTTAAGATAGGTAGCTGCTGATGTTTTTCCACATGATGCAATACATCATTTAGCATAGCAGCATCAAAAGTCCGATCTTTAAAAGGCAGCTTACCGCTTCTTGGAATTAAAAAGAAAGGGAAACTAGCAACTATATTTTTTTCTATATCACAACCAGTTGCAAAAACTTTAAGATTTTCCGAAATTTGCTTAGTACTAATACCATTACCGCAACCTATATCAAGTACTTTCTCCTTTTCATGAGTCCAAGACCTATAAGACTTAATAATTAATTTACTGCGGTAAGGTGCTGTAAATTGAGCAAGCTTTCGGATATTAAGTAACATAGTTTAAAAGGAAAGTTTCGATAGTATTCTTTTTAGTTCTTCTTTTGAAGTAAGTTTTACATCTTTAATATAATCTTCATGTTTTTTCTCACCTGGCTGGGCTCCCATAACTTTAATCTTTGTATCTTTATTTCCAAATACCTCAATGAAAGCTTGTGCTAAATCGCTCAAAGTAAATTTTTTTGTATCTTTTACAGGATAATATGTGGTTTCTGTGCTTGGATTATCTTCCAATGCTGTCTCTGTTATAAATTTGGCTACATCAGGCAAGGTGATAAAATACCTTGTCATATCTGGATCTGTCAGAATAATCTGATTGTCTTTTGCCAATTGGGCTCTCCAAACTTCCAAGACTGATCCCCTGGAAGCTAAGAAGTTCGGACACCTCACAATAAGATATTTATTACCCTTATAGATTTTATTAGTTTCACGCACTAGATACTCTCCCAAAAGCTTAGTCGCTCCATAGCAATTTACTACTCCTATAGCTTTATCAGAAGATACATGTACAAAGCGTTTTACATGTACGCTATTATCCAAAAGATTTAGTAAGGCCACTACGTTAACTTTGTGAAATTCTCTGGGGTTTTGTTCAGCCAAAGAAACATGTTTAAGGGCTGCTGTATGAAAAACTACATCAACACTTTTTAAAATATGTGGTATCAGAATTGGATCACCAATATCACCTAATTTAAAGCTAACAACTGAAGAATTAACTTCAGCCTCAGCTTCTTTTAGAAGATTTTCATCTCTGCTGACTGAAATTATATGTTTAGCGCCTTTTCTTAGAAGAAGCTTAATAATATTTCTACCCAGAGAACCGGTTCCTCCGGTTACCAAAAATTTTGTTTGTTCAATATTAAATTCTGACATATCCTTCAAGATTATAAACAATAGTATGGTAAATCTCTTAGTTTGTAAAGGGTAGATGTTAGCGAAGTATTGACTTAAAAAGACAGATAAATTATTCTAGCTTATATATGTTTAGTAGAATAATTTTCCTTATAGCATTATCTTTATATATATTGTTACCATCTTCATCGTACGCCGAGAGTATATCACAAAGTATTAAAGAGCCATTGATCAAACCGAACGGAGGCTTTTACTATATAGTTAAAAGGGGATATGAAAAAATACTAGAAAAATTTCAATTCTCCGACAACTCAAAATTAAATTACCGCCAAAATTTACTAATAACTCGCCTTTCGGAATTAAAATATGTCGCGGAAAGAAAAGACATCGGAGAACTACAACAATCTACAGAAAGATTTTCCTATGAGGCAGGTAAAGTAGGACAGTTAGCAGAAAAACTAAGCAGTTCAGATAAGACGAGTGTGCAAAACAAGTTCAAAGAATATCAGCCTGTATTAGAACAATTAAGGGATCTATATGTATACGACTCAAGCTACTGGAAACTCATTCAATATGACATCGACACACTCGATATTCTATCTAAAAAGCTCAAGACATAAACTTCATTAGGATTTAATTATCAAATCCTAACTCTTTCAATACTTCATCTCTAGTATCAATAAACTCTCTATTCTTAACTCTAAAATAGTAGAAGTTTTCTGGCATATAAAAAGTTTGGACAGGACTTTCATGAGTTCCATCCGTAGGATATACAACCTCATGAGTTCCATCATTAGGATGTATGCAATAAGCTCTATACTCAATTCCTTTTACTCCATTTTTTACTTTAACAAGCTTTTTTAGATCCTCTACAGTACCACCTGTATCCTGGATACAGCCTTCTACCAATTTTGGGGTTCTAATATGCATCCAATACATGAAATTACTCTGAAAGCTTTCTGAAAAAAATAACCCATCTGTACTAGATTCCCCACTGACATCAAAATAGAAAAGTGAAGACTTACTATCGTCATATTTATACTTACTAAATATCCTTATAAATTTTTTGTGCATCATCTCCTGCGCCTCCGCACTCCTTCCCTGAACTAATTCACTGTTAAAAAGATTACTTATTTGCTGATTACTGATGTTATAGAAAACTATCAGTCCCAAGAATATCAAAAAACCACCAAAGTATCTCGATAACCTGGATGTTTGCGTAGTTATCTTGTCATAAAACAAAGTCAAGAAACTAGCCAAACATAAACTGGCACCCAAGGATGCAGTTGTAATATATCTATGAATAGCCTTGTAAGCAAATATCCAATTTTGCTCAAGTCTTGTGAGTACAAGAAAAATAAAGGCGAAGGTTAGCCCGGACCAGAAAGCCCAGAGTATATTATTTCTCCGTCCTCCTTTCCACCAACCATAAATGCCCCAAAAATTCAATATAAGCAAGAAACTCCCAATAAAAATCGTGTACATTCCGGCTAGTTCTGAAGAATTCTGATAATTGGCAACAGTACCAGAATCAGCATCAATACCAGATCGAAGGTTATAGATAAAAAACACTGCGATTTCAAGGATAAAGTTTAAAACTAGTGTTATTAGTATAAATTTCCACCTACTTAACCAGGATGGTTTTATGAAAAAAGAAAAAAGATAAGTTAATATACCAAAAAACATAAACGGCTTACTAATCAAAAATGACAAGTAATTTATGAAAAGATTATTTGGATTAAAAGTCTCTGAACCAAAGACTTTAGATAAATACTCAGGTGGTAAAAATAAATTTGATAAACTCGAGATAGGGTGCAAAGTAAAATGCCAATTGCCTTGTAAAAGAAGCGGCAGTAAGTTCAGCGAAGTTAATCCACTGCTTAACTTCCCTCCATTAAAAATAGCATAATTAAAAGCTACTGCCATCATGAAAAAAATAGGAACAAGTGTTAACAATCTGAAGAAGCTCTTTTTTATACTGGACTTGGAGTGGTCATAAACAAGTACAAACATTTCAATTAGAAATGGCAATATTAATACTGGAAAGGAACGTGTCGGTTCAGAGAATATTGTTGCAGTTAAACTTAAGAAAAGCAAACCTAACCATTTAAAATTTAGGATTTTATTTTTTACAACATGATAATATACTGCAAGAAATAAAAACAGGAAGAACCCGACTGAATAATCAATTCCGGTGATAACAAGCTCTAAAGCCCCTGTAGCTGAATAATGCATGGCTAAGATAAGAACAGCTAAAAAGGCCAGTAGCTTACGCTTAAAGATTAATAATACCAAAGGATACATAACTAAAGTCTCAATAATTTTTAAACCGATATTTACTTCTCTTAAAATAGTTGGATCTTGCCAGCCAAATATATTTACCAACATCCCAATCCAATATGGATAAATATAGTGAGGTCCATACAACATTAAAATATAGGAGATTTTGGAAAGCGGGTTAGGGCCGAGAATTCTAAAAAAATCCAGGGTGAACCAATCATCCCAAAGAAAGCCCATCTTTAAAACAGGTTGCAGAAGCAAATACTGTATACAAACTACTAATACAAGTAGTATTAAAAGAATAATGAAATTTTGTTTTAGGAATCTAATCATCGTCCACATTCTATAAGATGTAATTCCAAGTTTATCTTAGTATCCGGGATTTTACAATCCTAACCTTAAATCATTTGGCTATTTTAATACTTGTAAATCCATCTGCATTTGGTAATATAACTTAGCAACCAAAGGATACTAAACATGATAGGACTCGAGACAATAAACCAAAAAGGAAAACCTGTTGCAATTATTTTCCGAAATTATATAAAAGTTAAAGGCACTAAATTTTTTACTGAAAACACTAACCCATTTCAGGTTGGAATTCAGTATAGAAAAAAAGGGGATCAAGTTATTCCCCATACTCATAGAATTGCTTCTCCGATAATAGTTAAGGAAATACAAGAAATTTTATTTATTCAAAAAGGCAAAATAAGACTTACTCTTTACACAGAAAAAAAAGAGATCCTTTCAAAAAAAATTCTGAACTCGGGGGATGCGGTACTTTTGCTGCGGGGACCACATCAAGTAGACTTTTTAGAAGATTCAAAAATATTTGAATTAAAACAAGGTCCTTACCCCGGTGCCAAGAAGGCAAAAATCTATATATAAATGATAGTTCCAGTAAATCAACCTCTTATTGCCAAGAATGCCCTAAAATATGTAAAAGAGTGTATTAAAAGTGGTTGGGTATCTTCCCAGGGAAAATTCATATCTTCTTTTGAAGAAAGTTTTGCAAAATTTTTACAGGTTAAATTTGCAACCACTACAACTAATGGTACTACTGCGCTGCACCTTGCCTTAGCATCATTAAATATAGGCTCTGGAGACGAGGTAATTGTACCAAATCTAACAATAATCTCTTGTCCTCTGGCTGTTTTATATACAGGTGCAAAACCTGTATTAGTTGAGGTTGAAGAGCAAACCGGCAATATTGATGTTTCAAAAATCGAAAGCAAGATTACAAAAAAGACAAAGGCAATTATGGTAGTTCATTTATTTGGTCACCCAGCTGATTTAGACCCTATTTTAGAAATTGCTAAAAAACACAAGATCTTTGTGATAGAAGATGCTGCACAGGCTCATGGGGCAACCTACAAAGGTAAAAAGGTGGGATCAATAGGAGATGTAGGTTGTTTTAGTTTTTATGCAAATAAAATAATTACCACAGGGGAAGGAGGAATGCTTACTACAAACAATGAAGAGATTTTTAAAAGGGCTGTACTTTTAAAAGATTTAGCACATTCCCCTAAAAAAAGATTCTTCCATCATCGCATAGGTTTTAACTTTAGAATGACAAACATGCAGGCAGCTTTAGGACTTGCTCAACTGGAGCAAGTCGATAAATATATTGAAAAAAAGCGTTGGATGGCAGATCTTTACAATAAACTTCTTAAAGATAATGAAGACCTAGAGCTTCCTATAGAACAAGACTTCGTCAGAAGTGTTTTTTGGATGTATGCCGTTAAGCTTAAAGGGGAAATAAAAAGGGAGTTTTTAAGAAAAAAGCTTTTGGATTCCGGTATAGATACAAGGACATTCTTCTTTCCCCTACATAGACAACCAGTACTTAAAAAAAATATTCCATTTAACGATGAACAGTTTCCCGTAAGTGATGATTTAGCCACTAGAGGATTCTATCTACCTTCAGGACTTGCTATCACAAAATCTCAAATTTACTTTGTGTCCAAAACCATAAAAAAGATCTTAAATGATATATAAAAATCAAATTAATCTTGTCTCCATAATACTCCCAACCTACAATGAGGCTGAAAATATCGTTCCCTTGATAAAGGAAATTAAAAAGTCGGTCAAGATAAGATACGAGATTATTATTGTAGATGATAATTCTCCTGACCAAACTTCAAAGATTGTCTTAGCTTTTATTAAAAAAAGTAGGGCAAAGAATATTCGGTTAAAAACTAGATTATCAAACAGAGGACTAACAAATAGCATCAGGGAGGGTATAGACCTTTCAAAAGGTAATGTCGTTGTATGGATGGATTGCGATTTTTCAATGCCGCCTTTTGTAATTAATAAATTACTAGAAAAAATTGAGGAAGGTTATGATATCAGTGTAGGGTCAAGGTTTGTAAAAGGAGGACGGTTTAAAAAGGCGGAAAAAGGAAAAAAAGATTCTCTTTTAGCTATTATTTTAAGCCGAATGATGAATTATATCATCCAATTTATTTTGGGAAATAATTTTAAAGATTACACTAGTGGTTTTATAGCCGCAAGAAAAAGTGTTTTTAATAAAGTACATTTAAGAGGGGATTATGGTGAATATTTTATTGATCTTATTCACAGATCTTTTGCCTACAAATTCAAAATTATAGAAGTGCCTTATATTTGTTTACCAAGGAGTAAAGGTGAGTCAAAAACAGGATCTAATTTATGGCAGTATTTAAAACGAGGAGCAAAATATATAGTTTTAACTCTTCGTTTACTTTATGAACAATATATTTTAAAAGAAATTCCATGATATTTAGAGAAGCAAAACTTTCTGATTTGGATCAGATAGCAAAATTACATCAACAAACCCTAAGAACAGCCTCAGCATATTTAGGAGAGAACTATCTAAAAAATAACTACAAACAAATAATTTCTGATAATAAAACAAATCTTGTTATCCTAGCTTGTAAAGAAAAAAAGGTTATTGGTGTGATTACAGCCTCCTTAGATTTGAGGAAGACGATAAGAGCTCTATCTATGAGATCTTTTGACACATTAGCTTTAATTACTAAAAAAATTCTTTTTAAACCCTCATTAGTGTTTGAATTTATTAACCATATTTATTTAGAAATAAAGATACTTCATAAATACCCCACTCCTTATCAGACAATACTAACCTTGTTTGTTTCCAATGATTATCAGGGATTGGGGGTGGGAAGGAAGCTAACAAAAAAGATGATTCAGAAATTGAAATCAAGGAAAGTTAAAAGGCTATATGTTGATACTCAAAAAAGTAATAAAATAGCCTTAAGTTTTTATAAAAAAATGGGTTTTAAGATAGAAGATCAAATAGCAGATTCTACAATTCTTACCCTTACTTTAATACAGTGATGGGTATTTTTATATACCAATAGGAAATAAGGCACAATGAAAAATATTAAAAATCATCACTTATATGATATCTGGAATCAGGTACCTGTTACTTATTATCAACAAGGTGTAAAGAGGAATTTATTCCAATATTTTTGGCATACTCATAAAATCAAGTTAGCAAAAAGTATACTTTCCAATTAAGGACAGTAAATTTGATGTAATTTTATTTTATGAAACTATTGAACATGTAGAAAATCCAAAAGAATGTTTAGAAGAAATTAAAAGAGTTTTAAAAAAGATGGAACTGTAATTTTAACAATGGATTCCGACAGTTTACTTTTTAGGTTAGTCTGGTTTATTTGGGAAAATAGCAAAGGTAAAATCTGGAAGGGAGCACACCTGCATCCTTTTCATCACACAGAACTGGAAAAACTGATTCAGGATTCTGGCTTTAAAATAAAAGATAAAATATTCTCTTTTTTGGGTATGGAAGTTACTTTTCTATTAAGTAAGTAGAAACTATGGATGCTAAAAGCAAAACAAAACTATTTTTTTTGACTATTCTATTATCAATATTAAGTTTTAATCGTGTCTTTAGTTTTCACTTATTCACAGATGATTGGTATCAAATAATTGGTTTTTTATACTTTCCGGATATTTTGAGAGTTTATCGTGAGATCCATCCAGCAAATTTTTTAGAGTTCAAAATATTTTCACCTATTTTCCAATTTAATCCTTACCCTTGGCAATTTTTAGGCTTTCTTCTTAAAGTAGTTTCTGCACTTAGCATGTGGCCATTAATTTATAGTTTAACCAATTCTAAAAAAGCAGCCTTTTATAGTTGCTTAATTTTCGCTATTTTTGTAGTGGGAATTGAATCATTAATATGGCCCAGCGCTCATTCATCTACCATAATTATCCCGCTGATAAACTTGGGTTTCTACTTCTGGATTCAATCAGGTAAAACTCAAAGCAAATTTAACTACTTTTATTCATTAGTCCTATTTTGCCTCAGTATACTTGCTGAGCCTGGAAGAGCTTTTATAGTAGGATTATTAATTCCTATTTGGGAATTATTATCCTTATATCAAAAACTTAGCTTAAAAAATTGTTCGTCTTCCGTACTAAGGTTATTTTTATTTTTTGTTTCCATCGCCTCATCAGCTATCCTTGCTCAAGCTCTTTTTCAAACACCTTCCCGTTCAGGTCCGCTACTGCCAGCTTTATTATCAATTAAGTTTAACAATATAGTTACATCTATAATGAATCCTTTATTTGGATGGAGTTTACTTTCTAAACAAATCATTTACTGGGCAACAGTCTTTTTCCTTTTCACCAATCTTTTAATTTTTTTTCTTTTTATTTGGAAGAAACAAAGCATGTATAAAATTATTTTCTTTTTAAGTCTCTGGGTTCTGCTATTTTATCTTCCCAATATGATTCAAAATTTTGCAAGAATGGGTTTAGGTATGGAATCACGCTATTATGCACTCTCAGCAGTCGGAATAGTTGGGCTTTTAGCTTATGGGTTCTCTGTTATTAATTCAAGATATATAAACTGGATTTTGCTTTTGTTTTTAATATTTAATCTTTATGTTACTAACAATTTATTATTGAAATATTCTACTTCACGATCAATTCAATCTCATAATAGAATCTGGAATAAAATAGATCAAGATGTGCCAAAAGGAGAAATTGGCAGTGTGTTTATGTTTACCGGTGTTGATTTCACTCTTAGAACAAGTCTTCTTGACTGGAAAGATACTATTCCTTTTGGAATTAGAAGAGGAATTACTAAAAAGGAAGAATTTCCAATTATGACCAATGATAAAAATTTAATTGCCAAATTAATTTGTGAGAAAAATGTGTCCAGACATTCACCTTTTTTTGGAGGTATCATTCAAAAAGAACTAATACCCTCCTGACTTCTGCAAAGTATCTGTTGTAAAAAATAGATTTCCTGTTAGAACAATCTAATCACCACTTTAACTCTCTAACTACACGTACTAGGGTACAATTAAAGAGTGAGGGTTAGAACTACTAAAAAGGATCTTCATCTACAGCTGTACAAGTAGTCAGGTATGAGTATGGCAAGACCATTGTGTTAAAACATATTGGTAGTGCCAAAGAGCCGGATGGAATTCTCCGTCTTAAGAAAATAGCCTTTGATTGGATTACGGATACTACCCGCCAGCAGAGTTTCTTTCCAAAAGAACCCACCTTTGACCCACTCTTTACCAAATATCAGAATCTGGGGGTAAGGCACAACTTTCTTTATGAAGTTTTAACTCAGGTTTTTTCCCTCTTTAGTTTTGAAAGATTAGATCACAGGTTACTTTTGGATTTAGTATTAATCAGAATTGTGGAGCCCTCTTCTAAGCTCCACTCTCAAAGACTGCTTAGTGAGCTTTTTGGAATCAGTTATGATCTGACTTTAATCTACAAGAGTTTAAAAAACATAGCTTTACTCAAAGAGAAAGTGGAAGCGCATTTAGTTGGCTTTGCTAAAAGGAAACTCAATTTTGACTTTTCTTTTGTCCTTTATGATGTCACTACCCTCTACTTTGAATCTTTCAAGGCAGATGAGGGTGATGAAGGCTTAAGGAAAAATGGCTTCTCCAAGGATAACAAACCAGAACAACCACAAATCATTATTGGACTTTTGGTAAGTGGAGATGGTTTCCCGCTGTCTTTCTCTGTTTTTCCGGGTAACAAGTTTGAAGGCCATACTTTAATCCCGGTACTTTCTGCCCTTCAGACAAAATATCAAATCTCCACTCTGACAGTTGTGGCAGACAGTGCCATGATCTCTGAGGAAAACATTAAAGCCTTAAAGGTTGCTAAGTTAAGCTTCATTGTGGGAGCAAGGCTTGGCTATTTGGATTTAGCTACGGTGACAATAATGAGTCAGGAGCTCAAATCTACTGATGGAGCCACAATTAGGTTACCATTAAATAATGGATTCTTAATTTGTGACTTTTCCTCCAAAAGGTATGCCAAGGATAAATCAGATACTGAAAAGCAAGTAAGTAAAGCTCAACAGGTATTAGATGGGAAAAGACGGACAAAGAGGCTAAAATTTCTGACTGGAGAAAAAACTACCCAAACTTTAAATCAGAAGCTGATTGAAAGGACAAAACTACTGTGGGGTATTAAAGGATATTTCACTGATTTGTCATTACCTGATGGGAAAATCATTGACCGTTACCGTAATCTCTGGCAGGTGGAGAAAACATTCAGGATGAGTAAATCAGACCTTTTAATGCGTCCTGTTCATCACTTTAAAAAGCAGGCAATTGAAGCTCATGTTTTAATTTGTATTATGGCTTTGGCAGTGGCTAAATTTATGGAGTTAAAAAGTGGTAAATCAATTAGAGTGATTCTGGACACTCTAAAGAAAGTGACTGATACCAGAGTGTTAAATATTGTTACCCGGGAAGAAGCCTTGTGGAGATCGGTAATACCAGAAGAAACAAAACAAATCCTGAAGGATCTGGAACTCACGTACTAATTAGCAGAAGTCAGGAGACATTCACCTTTTTTTGGAGGTATCATTCAAAAAGAACTAATACCCTTATCACATGTACATGCCTGGGAATTAAAAAATGGAGAGTTAGAAAACAGGTCTGAACAGGAAAGAGGTGAGATCAAAAGAATAGCAAAGTGTTTACACTAATCAAATCCCAACTTTTTTAATACCTCGTCCCGAGTATCTATAAACTCTCTATTTTTAACTTTAAAAGAATAAAAGTTTTCCGGAGTATAAAAAATTTCGGTAGAATCATAAGTTCCATCAGTAGGATTAATACAATAACTATCGTACACAAATCCTCTCACTCCATTTTTTACTTTAACAAGTGCTTTTAGCTCCTCTACAGTACCACCAATATCTCGAATACAACCACTAACCAATTTTGGGGTTCTAAGATGCATCCAAGCCATGAAATGACTCTGAAAGCTTTCCTGAAGAAATAGTCCATCTGTATTAGATTTCCCATAACTTGCATCTTCAAAATGGAAAAGTGAAGACTTACTAGGATCATAGTTATACTTACTAAACTTTTCCAAAAATTTTTGATGCATCATCTCCCGTGCCTCTGCACTTCTTCCATTTATAAGTTGAGAATTAAAATAATCACTGATTTGCTGATTGCTGATGTTATAAAAAACTAACAGCACCAAGAAGATCAAGATACCACTAAAAAGTCTTGATAATTTAGAAGTTTGAAAAGTTATCTTGTCATAAAATAATATGAGAAGGCTGGCAAAAGTTAAACTGGCACCCAATGCTGCGGCCGGAAAAAATCTATGAACACCACTGTAACCAAACGAATCCCCTGTCTCAAGTCTTGTGAGTACAAGAAAAATAAAGGCAAAGATGATCCCGGACCAAAAAGCCCAAAGTAGATTATTTTTTATCCCTCCCTTTAACCAGCCGTAAAATGCCCAAAAACTTAATATAAGCAAAAAGATCCCCATAAAAATCGGGTATAGTCCTACTAACTCTGAAGCATTCTGATAATTAGGCGGACTATTATATCGAATGTTATAGATAAAAAATACGACAATTTCCAAAGTAAAATTTAAAACCAAAGTGATTAATACAAATTTCCACCTGCTTAACCAGGATGGTTTTATGAAGAAAGAAAGAAGATAGGTTAACATCCCAAAAAATATTAAAGGCATCCTAATTAAAAACGACAAATAATTTATGAAAAGATTATTTGGATTCAAAGTCTGTGAACCAAAGATTTTAGATAAATTCTCAGCCGGTATAAATAAAGTTGATAAACCCGCAAAAGGCTGTAAAGTGAAATACCAGTCACCTCCTAAGATGTATGATATTAAAGGAGGTGTAATAACAATTGCAGGCTGGGAAATTCTTTCAGGAAAAACAAAAATAATTATTATTAGTAAATAAACCGGGAAAACTGTTAACAGTCTGATAAAGCTATGTCTTAAACCTGATTTTGAATGATCAAGAGTAATTAAAAAAGTCTCAATTAGAAATGGAAATGTGAATACCGGAAAAGCACGTTTCGGTTCAGAGAACATTGTTGCAGTTAAACTTAAAAAAAGCAATCCTAACCATTTTAAACTTAGAATTTTATTTCTGAAAGAAAGAACCTGTTCATTTTTTACAACATGATAATATACTGCAAGAAAAACAAGCAGGAATAACCCTACTACATAATCAGGACCGCTTATAAAATCCTCCAGAGCCCCTGCAGCTGCATAATGCATGGCAAAGATAAGAGTGGCTAAAAAGGCCAGTAGCTTACGCTTAAAAATTAATAACACCACAGGATATATTGCTAAAGTCTCAATAATTTTAAAAGCAATATTTACCTTTTTTAAAAGTGCTTGATTTTGCCAGCCAAATATATCATCCAACCAACCAATCCAGTATTCCTGTATGTAATGAGCTCCAGCCCTTTTTATGACATAGGAGATTTCAAGAAAAGGATTAGGGCCAAGAAGTCTATAATAATCTAAGTTAAACCAGTCCGCATAACTTAAACCTATCTTTAAAACAGGCTGCAGAAGCAGATACTGCAAATAGACTACTAATATAAGTAGTATTAAAAGTATAATAAAATTTTGTTTCAAGAATCTAATCATCAACAATCAGACTTTCGGTCTCAAGACTAGTGATAGAAAACGGTGTAATGAGAAGCGAAAGAACCTCTCTCGCTCCACATGCCAGCCTTTTGTTAAAGCTAGGTAGCCAACACGACTACGGATATACGAACCCCGGTCGCGTTTGAGAAACATATTACTATACCATCGTCCAGGTGTAAAGAGAGGCTCAGCCACTAGTAGCACACCTCCAGGTTTTAACACCCTTTTAACATTGATCAAAGAATTTCGTACCGTCTGATCATCCATATGATGCCAAACCCCCAAGAAGAATCCTAAGTCAAAGCTATGGGCAGGGAAATCCATCTTAGTAGCATCCATGGCTAAAACTTTTCCTTTAGGGTTACGTTTGGCCGCGAAAGCAGCATACTTTGGTATTAGTTCTATACCAGTGTAATTCTGACGATCCATGTCCACTATGCTCTGGGCGCTCGCCCCCGTGCTGCAACCGATATCCAAAATCTTGAGTCCATCCTCAGACAGATATTCGCTAAATTCTTTTCGCACCCCACCATAGTTATTGCATAGAGTTTCTTGAAGTTCAAAAATCAGCGGAATGTCCAGCAAACGATGCACTAATTGAGTAAGCAAACTATCTCTCACAGGTTCTTTCATTTTAAAATAATATATTAATTAGCAAGTAACTGCAATATTTTAATTAAAAATAGATGTTTAAAGCTTAAGTTTAAACTTAATATTATAAATTGCTTTAAAGATGTCTAAGCTTCCGCTAATTGGATTGAACTTAGTATCTAAATCATTTCTCCACTCAACTGGGAAAACTGCTATTTTATATTTATGCTTTTTGGCTCTTAAAATATGTTCTAAATCAAACATCATGCCTGAAGCATTCAAATTACCAAACAGCTTCTTAGCAATATTATGTTTATAGAATTTAAATCCACACTGGGTATCCCTAATATAGGAAGGAACTCCTAAAAATCTTTTAATTAGAAAGCCAAATACTTTAGATCCTATTTTTCTATAAAACGGCTGATTATTTTCTAAAACAGAGGATTTATCTGCTCTATTTGCCAATGCTAAATCGTAACCTTCTTCTAATTTTTTAATTCCAGAATCTATAAATTTGAAGGGAACACAGTATCCTGCATCAGCAAACATTATGTATTTACCAGAAGCTTTTTTAACTCCTCTTTTGATAGCCGCTCCTTTACCGATCTTCTCTTTCTTATATATAAGTGATAAGTTTGAGAATTCTTTTTTAAGGTTGCTAACTATTTTATTAGTATTGTCTGTTACACCATCTGTAGAAACAATTATCTCTGCGTTAATCTTTTTTTGTTTAAAATAATCAAAAGCATATCTTATATCTCTTTCTATTTTCTTCTCTTCGTTATAAGCAGGGATAATTAAAGAAAGATAATAATTTTTCATAAGACTTGCACTTAACAAACTTTTACATATAATACATGGAGATGGGACTGAATGTAAACAATATTATTATTACTAAAACTCCAATGAGGATTACTCTTGGAGGAGGGGGTACCGATGTTTTATGGTATAGCAAACTGAACGGAGGCGCTTGGATCTCAGCTGCTATAAATAAGTACGTATATGTATTTATAAATCCTATCGATGACTCTCACATTATAAAAATTTTTGATGGAAACAATTTCTATGTAGTTAAACAGATAAATCAAATAGAGAATAAAATCCTCAGGGAATGTTTATCAAAAGCGAAAATTAAAAATGGTTTTCAAATCACTGTCATCTCTGATGTTTCAGGACGATCAGGTCTGGGAGGTTCAGGATCTTTTGAAGTGGGCTTATTAAACTGTCTTTATACCATAAGCAATAAAAGAGTCTCTAAAATTCAACTTGCAAAAGAGGCAACCACTATTGAGGTTGAAAAACTTAAAATGAGTGTTGGTCCTCAAGATCAATATATTGCAGCTATTGGGGGGATAAATTATTTTGAAATGGATAAAAAGGGTCATATAACTATTCAGCCTTTAAAATTATCTGCAAAAACTATCCAAACTCTTAAGAAAAACCTGCTTTATTTTAGTACCGGAATTAATAGAGATGCTGATTCAGTACTAAGGGATCAAAAGAAAAAATCTGAAGGCAAAAAAGAAATTTCATCTAAGATTATTGAATCACTGGATAGAATTAAAGAGATAGGTCTGGAAGCAAAAGAATATTTGCTGAAAGGCAAAATTGATGACTTTGGATATACTTTACACAAACACTGGCTTGTTAAAAAATCTCTTTCTGAAAAAGTTTCGAATGATCAAATTGATATTTGGTATGAACAAGGTATAAAAAATGGAGCGCTTGGTGGTAAAATCATGGGCGCAGGTGGGGGAGGTTGGTTTATGTTTTATGTAAACAAAAATCACGAAAAATTCAGGATGGAAATGCAAAGGACAGGATTAATTCCTCAGGTTGTTAATTTTGACTTTGAAGGGACAAAAGTGGTAAAAAGCTTGCAATGAATCTATATATTAAACAATATCTTCATGGATTTATAGCTGCTATTTTTAAGCTGGATCAGAATGAGATTAAAAAAACTATTGATCTGTTGGTAAAAGTTAAAAGAAGAAAAGGTAGATTATTTCTGCTGGGGGTAGGTGGAGGAGCTGCAAACTCCTCCCATGCTGTCAATGATTTTAGAAAGATTGCCAATATAGAAGCCTATACTCCAATTGATAATGTATCGGAGCTTACTGCCAGAACTAATGATGATGGATGGGAAACAATATTTATCAATTGGTTAAAGGTAAGCAAATTAAACAGAAAAGATGCTGTATTAATATTATCTGTTGGCGGGGGCAATTTGGAGAAAAATATTAGCCCAAATATTGTTGAGGCCTTAAAATATACCAAACAGGTAAAAGCATCAATTATCGGAATTGTTTCAAGAAACGGCGGATATACCAAAGAGGTGGCAGACTGCTGCATTATGGTTCCTGTGATAAAGGATGAATTTATTACTCCTTTTGCAGAATCATTCCAAGCATTAATTTGGCATGCAATAGTTTTTTCACCAGAACTACGGGCAATTAAGCCTTATTAATTTTTTGGAGTGTTTTTTTGGCTTTCTTAAGTTTTTCCATGCTGCCAATGTCAATAAAATATCCATCGGTAGGATAAGCACAGACTAACTTTTTTGCTTTAATAAGTTTGGGAAATATATCAGTTCCAAAGTCATTTTTTTTATTATTCTCAATAAAATTGAAGACTTCTTTTTCAAAAATATATAAAGACCCATTAACCCAAATTTTTTTATCTTTAGAATTATCAGGCCTTTCTATAAACTGTATGATTTTTTTATTTTGATCAAATAGTATTTTGCTTTTGGCATTTTTACTTTCCCTTTGGTAAACATTAATGGTCGCAAACGCTTTATTCTTTTTATGACAGGCTAGCATTTTTTTAATATCCAGTTCTCTTAAAATATCAGCATACGTCACAATAAAATCTTCCTTTATTTTACCTTTCGCTAAAGTTATAGCTCCTGCTGTACCCAAAGGGTTACCAGGATCTTCATAAGTATATTCAATATTTACCCCAAATTTCCTACCATTTCCAAAAAAATTTGTTATGGCATCCGGCAAATAACATAGTGCAATCACAAATTCTTTTATACCGTTTTTCTTAAAGAGTTCAATAATATGCAAAAGTATAGGTTTACCATTAACCTTAACCATTGGTTTGAGGATATTATCTGTAAGAGGTTTAAGTCTTTCTCCCCTGCCTCCTGCAACAATGATTGCTTTCATATAATATTTAAAACTTCATCTACTTTCTTAATAATAAAATCAGGTTCTACTTTGTATTCTCCGAGATACCTTTTTTCCTGACCATTTGGATCAAGAAGTATGGTGTTAACTCCAGATAAATCGCCAGCCTTAATATCTGATGCTCTATCACCAACCATATACGATAGTTCGGGGTCAATATTGTATTTATTAATTGCTTTTAAAAGCATTCCGGGTTTAGGTTTATGACAAATACAATTTTTTGTATATTTAATATTAATACCTTTGGTATGGTGAAAACAGTAATATACGTCAATTTTGACATTTTCTTTCAAAAGTAATTCTTTAAACTTTTTAACTAGTTCTACTTTGGTTTTTTCGCTGATCAATCCAAGAGCTACATCTGGTTGATTAGATACAACAATAACTTTAAATCCTCTTTTTTGAAGTTTTTTTATTACTTGAATACTTATATTTATTAGCTTAAGGTCAGAAGTTTTTGTCGGGGCTTCCCCATCAATATTCTCCACTATAATTCCATCTCTATCCAAAAAAACTGTTTTTTTCATGGGCTAATTATACATTATTAAAGATAGTTGTTGAATTTATTATTAACTTGGTGTAAATTATAGGTTGCAAAATGCCTCAAACATCACAATTTAATCGAGCTATTTTTATCGACTCCTCTAATTTGGAGGAGATCAAAAAGTGGAATGCAACCGGGGTAATCAATGGAGTTACAACCAACCAATCGATAATGTTAAAGGACGGCTTAAATTTTAAGGATTTCCAAAAAATAGTTAAATCAATTTGCAAAGAGATGGGTAAAAGACCCATCTCAGTGGAACTAACCGATAGCCATGCAAATATTAAAGATATGATTGATGAAGCGAAAAGGATAAATGCCTTTGCTCCAAATATTGTTGTTAAAGTCCCATTAATTCCTGATACTACCAAAAGTCTGGAAGTAATCCAAACCCTAATCTCCCTTAATATAGCAATTAATGTTACAGCTATTATGACTTTTGAGCAGATGGTTATCGCAGCTTTGGCTACTAAGACAAATAAAAGAACATCATTTATTTCACTTTTTTGGGGAAGATCCATGGAAGACCAGGTGAAATATAGGGGAAGATTTGATTTTATGGCGGATTATAAAAGAGTAGGATTAGAATCTGAGGTAAATGGAAACCCTAAAAATATCACTTCCGCTACATCCACTTTTTTGAAGGAAGGGGGGTTTGAAAACCCTAAAATTATAGTTGGAAGCATCAGAACTGCTACAATGGTGGGCGATGCATTTGCTGCCGGAGCAAATATTGTCACTACAACCCCTGAAATTTTATTATCTATGCTTTTTAGCCAAAGGAGTAAGGAAACTATTGAACAATTTGATGAAGATTGGAAAAAACTCCAAAACAATTAATATCATGTCTTCAAGTTTAAAAGGTAAGGGTGCAATAGTTACTGGAGGAGCCAGAGGGATTGGCTATTCTATTGCGGAAGAGTTAATAACGAACGGAGCAAAAGTTGTAATTTGTTCTCGTACCAAAACAGAATTACAAAAAGCTTTACTTAAATTAAATGAAAAAAAGAACTCAGCATTTGGAATCACATGTGATGTGTCAAAATTTAATGATTGTAAGAAGTTAATAAAATTTGCTCAAAAAAAAATAAAAAAGATAAATATTTTGGTAAACAATGCCGGTATTTATGGTCCTATTGGTCTACTGGAAAAAACAGACTTAGATTTTTGGAGAGAAACCATGGAGATTAATATAATGGGAATGGTTTATTTGTCAAATCTAGTAATCACTATTATGAAGAAAAAAGGTGGGAAAATTATCAATTTATGCGGTGCCGGTGTAGGAGGATATGCCAAACCTAGAATTTCAGCATACTTTACGTCAAAGATAGCTGTTGCTGGATTTACAGAGATACTTGCAGAGGAAGTTAGAGATTATAATATTCAAGTTAATTCAATATCACCGGGAGCTGTTAATACCTATTTGCATGAATATCTGCTAAAACAAGGGCCAGAAAAGGCTGGTAGAGAATTTTATGAAGAATCCTTAAGACAAAAAAAGATGGGGGGAACTCCACCCAAGTTGGCAGCAAAGCTGGTAGTATTTCTATCATCAGGAGAATCAAATCATATCAGCGGCAGACTCCTTAGTGCTAAATGGGATTCTCCTGAAAAATTAAAGGATAAAGGACTTAATAGGAATCTATTTAAATTAAGAAGAATCGACGGGCAGTTATACTATGAGAAATAATTTATCAGTTGGGGTTTTGGGGCTATGGCATTTAGGTTTAGTGTATAGTGTTTGTCTTTCAAAATCCGGTTATAAAGTTTTTGGTTTTGACTCAGATAAAGAGAACGTTAACAATTTGAAGAATGGGAATCTTCCTATATATGAACCACATCTTACTGAATATTTTACAAAGAATTTAAATAAGAATTTATTTATTTATGAAAATGCAGAAGAGTCCATCAAAAACAAAGATTATATTTTTATTACACTCGATACTCCTGTAAATGATCAAGATGAAATAAATTTAAAATCATTAAATAAGTTATTTGATTTAGTGATTAAACATTCTTCTGGAAAAACAACTATCATTATTTCCAGTCAAATTCCTATTGGTACAACAAGAAATTTTTTAAAAAAATTAGGGCCTGATTCTGAAGTTATTTATTTCCCGGAAAATTTAAGGTTAGGAAATGCAATTGAGGATTTTCTTAACCCTTCAAGAATTGTCCTGGGTGCAGATAACACAATAACAATTGATAAGTTTTTAAAAGACTTCCCTATTTTCAAATGCAGTTGTTTAAAAATGTCTATAGAGAGTGCTGAAATGTTAAAACATGCTCTAAATTCTTATCTTGCCTTAAATATTAGTTTTTCTTCTGAGCTTTCAGATCTTTGTGAGGCTTTAGGTGCGAATGCCCAGGATGTAATTGCAGGATTAAAATCTGATCCAAGAATTAGCCCTAAAGCTCCTATTAATCCCGGTTTAGGTTTTGCCGGAGGAACTTTAGGACGTGATGTTAAAACGCTTATTAAACTCTCAAAAAAAATAAAATATCCTGCTCACTTGTTGAGAGCATCTTATCAAGTAAATCAGGACAGAATGAGCTATCTAGTAAAAAAAATTAAAAAGATTTATCCCAAACTTAAGGATAAAAGAATTGGTCTGATGGGATTAACCTATAAGCCAAATACTGACACCTTAAGAAGATCCCAATCTCTAGATCTTGCAAGGCATCTTACTAAAGAAAAGGCAGAAATCAGAGGTTTTGATCCAGCAATTAAAAATCTAAATTTAAAATTTATAAATCTATCAAGTTCTATGAATGACTTTTTAAAAGATTTAGATCTTATAATTCTAATGACAGAATGGCCTGAGTTTAAGAATATTAATCCAAATCTTATTTCAGGTTTAGTCAGACAAAAAATTGTTATAGATACAAAAAATTTTCTTGATAAACAAAAATTCATTAATGCCGGTTTTAAATACCTGGGGGTAGGACAGGGACAATGAATATTGCAATCATTGGTGCTGGATTAATAGGAAGAAAAAGAGCTCAAGCCCTACCAAAGAATATAAAGTTATCAATAATCTGTGATATTGATAAGAAAAAGGGGGAGCAGTTTGCACAGGATTTTAATTGTTCATTTGAAACTGACTGGAGAGAGACAATCAAAAATCCAAATATAAAAGCCTTAATTATCTCAACAACTAATAAATATTTATCAATAATTGCTAAGGAGGCTATTGGAATGGGAAAACATGTGCTAATAGAAAAACCAGGAGCAAAGAATTTAAGAGAACTCCAGGAACTAAAAAAAGCTTATCAAAAAAATAAAGTAGTTATTATGTTTGGATATAACCACCGCTATCAACCTGCAATTTTGCTTGCTAAAAAACTTATTAATTCCAAAAAATATGGGAAAATTTTATTTATAAGAGCAAGGTACGGACATGGAGGAAGATTAGGTTATGAAAAGGAATGGAGATTTAACAAAGAAATATCAGGGGGAGGAGAATTACTTGATCAAGGCAGTCATCTTATTGATCTGATAAATTTCCTTAACGAACCGATGCAGTTACATAGCGCGCTAATAAGTAATCTTTTCTGGAAAACTCCCCTGGAAGATTCAGCTTTTATTATCTTAAAAAGGGGGAATAGTGTGGCACATTTATCAGCAACATGCGTCGAATGGAAAAATATTTTCTCCTTTGAAATAACTCTTCAAAGCGCTAAAATTCAAATTGATGGTTTAGGTAGGAGTTATGGCAGTGAAAAACTGACTCTTTATATAATGAGTCCACAGATGGGACCACCTAAAGTTAAAGAATTTGAGTTTGCAGAAGAAGACCTTTCGTGGAAGAGAGAAAATGATCTTTTCTTTAAACGGATTCAGTCTGATAATGTATCAGATAATGCATTAAAGGACGCTATATATGTTATGGATATAATTAATAAAATATATAATCAAAAATTATGAAATATCTAGTAACTGGCGGTGCCGGTTTCATCGGGTCTAATATTGTAGATGAATTACTCTCGAGAAATCATCAAGTAAGAGTTTATGATAACTTATCAACTGGTAAAAAAATCTTTATTCAGCATCATCTGAAAAATAGGAACTTTGAGTTGATAATAGCTGATCTTTCTAATACAAAGAAGCTAGACAAGGCTATGAAAGACATAGATCTTGTATTTCATCTGGCAGCCCATGCAGATGTAAAATCAGGTATAAGAAACCGTTTTTTAGATCACGAACAAAACCTTGAGATGACACAAAAAGTGCTGGAAGCTATGGCAAAATATAAAGTAAAAAAAATAGCTTTTTCTTCCACCTCTTCCGTATATGGAGATGCCAAGGTTCATCCCACACCTGAGAATGCCCCTTTCCAGCCCACTTCATTGTATGGTGCAACTAAGGCAGCCTGCGAAAGCTACATCAGTGCTTATGCTGCCTATTATAACCTGCAAGTTTTTATATTTAGGTTTGTTTCCTTCTTAGGCCCTAGGTATACTCATGGAATAATATTTGATGTCTTAAAAAAACTAAAGAAAAACTCCCACTCTCTTAAACTTTTATCAGATGGGTCTCCGAAAAAATCTTCTCTTTCTGTTAGTGATGGCGTAGAAGCGATGCTTAAAATAATTAATAAATCAAAAGATAAAATAAATATCTACAATATCGGACATGATGAGATGATAAATGTCTCAGAAATTGTTGATACGATTTTACTAACATTAAATCTTACTTCAGTTAAAAAAATCTGGCTTGGGAAAGAAAGTAATTGGAAAGGTGACAATGAATTTGTACTTTTATCAATCAAGAAATTAAACGGGCTTGGGTGGACACCCAAGACTACCATAAAACAGGCTATTTCCGAAACAGTTTTTTATCTTCAAAGTAATCCCGATCTTCTTAAATAGGAGATATTTGAACTAATTAGTTTCTTACTTTTTTCTTGCCTTTATTACCATAAACATACTGTGATATAAATCAAGTTTTGTTAGGAAATTTGCGAAAGGATATGGTATTGGAGGATAACCTGCCCCTAAAACTTTCTCTACCTTAAATCCATACCTTGTTAATAGAAGTTCCAAAGTTTTCATAGTTAAAACATTATGGTGCATCGGCCATTCAATATCCCGAACTCCACCTGATCCCTCTTCCCACCATAAAGGATTAGTGGTAACTAAATACTTAGTACTGATTGTTGGACCAGTCCTGGGCTGTTTTCCAAGGATCAAAAAGAAAATATCCATCCAGCTAGCCAAATTATCTGTTGAAAATACAGCATATCCCTTAGGCTTTAAAATTCGTTTTATTTCCGACAGAAAAATATCAGTATTAGTTAAATGTTCGATAGAGTGGGAACTGGTTACTACATCAACTGAATTATCAGGTAGTGGCAAACTTTTATTTAAATTGCATTTTTTACCAATTATTTTAAATTCCTTACTTCCCCTTTTTAAAAAATGCATTAACATATCCAGTCCATAAACTTTAGCAGGTTTTATTTTTCTGGCGTATACTGTTGTGGTATTACCATCAAAGCAGCCTAAATCCGCATAGATAGCTTTTTTGTTTTCTTCTAAGCAATCAACTACACCTTGGTGTTCATTTTCTTCAATTTGTTTGGAAAGAAAGTTTCCAAATTTAATAATAAAAGGGTTTTTAAAAAAATTCATTTAGTTTGCTAGTATATATTAATACTTTTCCATTTACAATCCTGCTGTGATTCCAAAAAAAGTATATTGAGAACGAGTAAAGATGTAGTGTATTAAAAATCCAATTAATACTAAGAACGCGAGTATAATCCAATTTTTCATTATCTAAAAAATATCATACTTAAAAACCCGATAACACCCTAGAGCTACTTTGTAATATACTAATACCATGAGCGGAGAAGAACAATCAGATGCAGATCGAATTAAACCGGTTCAACCAACAATAGACGCAACAGATACAGAGAAATTATACTATTCACAGTTTCTTAAGGCTCAAAAAATGGTCTTAAACGACAGACCTACTCAACCGGTTGATGCTGCTTTATTTTTTGGCCACTCTTGGTTTGACGGTGAAAAGTGGGGAGTATACCAATTGATGGTAGATTTATATAAGACTGGCATGGTTAAATATATTGTTCTCTACGGCTCACATGGACAAAGATTTGGTGATACTATCCCTAATGTTGTTGCTCCAAGCAAAGACTATGCAAGAGATCGTCTTGTCAAAATGGGGGTACCAGATGTTCATATAATAAACAGTGAATTACCAGAACCTACTAAAAATAATACTCCATCAGAAGGTGAAGGTTTTCTAAATACAGCCCAAGAAAAGGGTTGGCATAGTCTGATAGCAATTGCTAACCCTCATCAAATCTTGCGCGCAACACTTGGGCTTGTTACTCTAATAAACAAACAACAACGACCTTTTGATATTTGGAGTGCAGCACCAACTAATACTAACTGGGATAAAAAGTAAGAGGCGCACAAGCAGAACACTTCGGACCAAGATCTGATCACATACCCCTAGAAAATAACAGAATTCGACCATATCAGGATAAAGGAGATATCGCCTCTTTTGATCAATATTTTGCCTATATACAAAATCGGGGACAAAGAAACAGGACAGGCTAAGTTTTAATCTTTATACTATTTTAGGCTCTGGGATTGGAATTATAAATTTACCACCAGATTCTTTAAACCATTTTTCTTTAACCTCCATAATATTTTTTGCATAATTCCATGCTGTAATTACAATATAATCCGGTTTTTTTTCTTTTAAAGTCTCAGCAGAAACTATTGGAATATGAGTACCTGGTGTAAATTTACCCTGTTTTGAAGGAGCATCATCAACTATATAATCAATTAGGTCTGATCCAATATTACAGTATTGTAAAAGTGTTGTAGCTTTTGCAGATGCGCCATAAGCCACAATTGTTTTACCTTTTTTCCTTAAATCCAAAAGCATTTTTATCAGCTCTTTTTTTACAAGGGGGGGTCTTTCCGCAAATTTTTTATATGTTGATAGTTTATCTAATCCAAATTTTTTTTCTTTTTGCATAAACTCATTTACTGCTTTATCAATAGGGAGCTGCGACTGTAGATGTGAAGCAAAAACTATAATTGCACCACCGTGAGTATTAGTATGTATTACATCAATCATCTCCATACCGTGCATTTTTAGCAGAATCTGTAGGGGACTTACCGCATGAAAACAAATATGCTCATGATAGGTATTATCAAACTCATTGTGGGTTAGCAAATCTAAGAGATATTGTACTTCAAAAACAAAAACACCTTTATTGTCCAGTAATTCTTTCACCCCTTCAAAAATATCATGTAGGGTATCGGTATGAGCCAAAGTATTATTCGAGGTAATAATACCAGCTTTTCCATATTTTTTTATAAGGTTCTTTACTTTAGTTTTACCAAAAAAATCGGCTATAGTATCAATACCATGCTCGTTTGCTATTTTGGCAATATTTTTTGCCGGATCAATCCCTAAAACTTTAGCACCCAACTTCTTAAGAGGCTTTAGTAAAATCCCATCATTACTTCCTATATCCACAACTAGTTGCTTTGCTTGATTAGGAAAACGAGTAAAAACCTCCTGTGCATAGTCTTCAAAATGCTTAACTAGCATAGGCGAGGTTGATGAAAAATAAGCATAGTCACTAAATATATAACTTCTATCTACAATATGTAGTAATTGAGCCAAATTACAGTTATGACAAAAGTAAACCTCCAAAGGTGCCTTAAATTCTTTCTTTTCTAATTGTTCTTTAGTTACATATGAATTAGCAGGTGCCGCTCTACCCAAAGATAAATATTTAGTTAGTTTTGTGCTTCCACAAATAAGACATCTTTTGCTCTTGTAATACAATTTTCTAGACTTAGGCAATTTTATATTTTTTAACATACTTTATGTAATCAGCCATACCTTTCTCTATATTCATTTTGGGATACCAACCAATCATCTTCCTTGCTTTTTTATTATCCATTTGTCCACGGCGAGGCCGATCGTTTAATTCTTTTATTTTATAATCAAAAGTAAAGTATTTTTTTAACATTTCAACAAATCTAACCAAACCAATAACCTGATTACCACTTATATGAAAAGTCTCCTGTGATGGAGCCTTTAAAGCTACATCCGCAATACCAACTGCTAGATCCTTAACATGAATAAAGTGCATAACTATCCCCTTATTAACCCAAAATTTCTCACCACTTATTATTTTATTAAGAATAATATTGCTTGCTCTCCCATTCATATCTCCAAAACCATATATGTTTGCTGTTCTAACTATATTCCAATTTTTAAGTTCTGCTTTAGTGATAAATTCTCCACTTGCCTTCATAATCCCATAAGGTGTTTTAGGAACAAGTGGAAATTCTTCATCCATCACTTCTTCACAATCCCCATACGCAGCAATAGAGGACATATAAACGAATTTTTTGACAGGGTTTCCTTTGATAGCTTCAACTATCCTGTAGGTTAAACCAACATCCTCTGTCAGCTGCTTTAGGCTAATATCAAAGTCGTGTATTTTTTCAATAGGTATCCCACCTAAGTGAATTACAATATCAGGTTCTTCTTGTTTTAAGATTTTTTCCCCCCCATCTTCGAACTTAATTTTATAAATCTTCGCCCCTTTCAACAATTTTTCTTTTTTAAATTTATCAATAATGTTTTTTGCTCTTTTATCCCAGTTTGAATAGTATATAAAGGGATCAATAACAACAACTTTATGCCCCCGCTTAAGTAATTCCCAAGTAAGCCACGAACCAACAAAACCTCCCCCACCCACAATTAAACACTTCATAAGTTTTCCAATTCTATCATATTGTTATTACAAATACGCTGCTTACAAATTTTCATTTACTCGGTTTTGTGAGATATTCCACAACTTCATTTTTTTCATCAATAAGCTGTTTATTCTTAATTTTATATGCATAGAAATGATCTATGTCAAATTCTATATTTTTAAAATATGCTACCCCACTGGAGATACAATATGCATTAGCTTTTAATTTGATACTATTCCCTGTTTTACTCACTAACTCTAGCAATCGCCCTTTTTCAAAATGATAGAAAACTGATCGGCAACTGGAGTTTTCATTAGTTCTTAGGGAATAATTTGTCCAATTAATAAATGTTGACAAGGCAGCAACCTCGTAAAATCGGTAATTAGAGCGTTCTTCCGATAAATCAAAAAAGAATAAAGCAGGTTCTCCCAAAAATCCTTTGACTTGTTTTAAGATATTTTCCTGAATTATTGTCTGATCCGATGCTTTCCATCCAATTAATTCATCTATAAAATAACTATTAATTTCATTTTTACTAATCATTAGAAAAGTTAATAACAGTAAGCTTATAACCACGTAAGATCTAACTCTTCTTTTCACTTCCGTCTTTTGATAAATTAAAAGAAGCACAGTTGCCAAAAATAAGCTCAAACCCATAGACGGAATCATCAAATAGTTGTGAATTCCTTTATAAACCTGACCATAAGCAATTATCCAGATAAAAAATAGAAATATAAATGAGAATCCTACTCCCAACCAAATTGGTAATAATAAGCTATCTACTCTTTGCAAACTGCTTTTCCATTCTAACCATGTAAGCAATGCAAGTTCTAGGATAAAAGCTCCGAGTAACTGAACAGTTAAAGCAAGATAATCATAATCCAAAGTATTATGATTTATCAGAAAAAAGAAGATTACTATCGTAGCTAGATTAGCAATAAAAAGTTTTTTAAAAAAAGCTTTTGGACTTTGAGAAATTAGTTTGGCCGCAGCAACTGATATCAATAAAAGAAATAACAAGTATCTTGGAAGAATGGACATAAAATATTGAGAGAAGTTTATACCCTGGTTACCAAAAAGAAGTAAAAAAAAGTTAAACGGCATAAAGTAAATACTGAGTCCGGATAATGAATTTACAAAGAGATACCATTTACCTTCACTGAGTCTTTGGAACAAGTAGACAAGATAAACCAGATGTGTATTAACAGCACCAACATCAAATAATGCTAATAGTAATAGCGGTACAAATATTAAGACCATTCTAATAAATCCCACAACAGATGATATAACCTTTTTCTTTGATAGAAAAATCAGACATATTTCAGTAATGGGTACAAGAAATAGTAAAGGGTAGATTCTTGGGGGAGATAATAGCAGTGAGACCAATAAGAGTGGTGGTAAGAATATTGAGTATCTAAAACGCTTAATTGAATAATAGTAGGTTATTAGAAAAACATTCATCGAAGCTAGGGCTAGGTAATCTGCTCCTTGTACTACGAATTTAAATGTACCTGTTGAGGTATAGCTTATGGCAAACAGGATTGTCGTTAGAAATGCTAGTAATTTTCTTTTAAATATAATTTTTACTAGAAAATAGGTAGACAGCGTAGCGATCGTTTTGAATAGGATATTTATGGTTTGAAACGCCTGATAATCTAATCCAAAAGTTTTTTCCAGCAAGCCAATATAATAAACTTGATATGTAGTATATACTCCTCTAGCATGCCAAACTTCATCTATCTGAAATAGTGGGTTATTGTTACCAACTAGGGACTTGTATGCATACAGTAACCCCCAATCATCTGGTCCTAAACCATTCTCCCAAACAGGTGTTAATAAAAAAAAATGAATAGCAGAGACTACTACTAGGAGTGCTAGAAAAGGTGGTAATTTTTTCATTGCAGCTCTTTTCTGATTTCTCCAGTTATATTTTTAAAAACATTGTTCTTGTATTGATAACCGAAAATACCATTATTAAATTCTTTTTTTTCCTTAGTTACTTGATTAATCAAAACTAATTTCTCATTAAAAACATCTGGTAAATATTTTAGGTCATACGTCTTACTAATTATCATTATTTTAAATGTCAATCCAAATTGGACTGACTGCATAATTGAACCATCATCAAAATCTAAATAAATTTTGCTCGGTTGAATAATTTCTTGAGGATTTTTGAAGTCTGTTAAAATAACCTTGTCGATTGTATTTATAAACTCTGAGTCTCTCCCTTTTAACAACCATTGGCTATAAATATTTCTTGTAGCGCTAACATGTAAAATTATTAGAATTACTAAAATTAAATATCCAAAGTATTTAGGTAAAATTGAAGTATTCAATAAACTCTTAACTAAGATACCAATTAAAAAACAACCACTGGCAAAGGTAGGTAGTAAGTAACGATCTGCTGAACCGATTAACCTATTTGGAGAAAAGAACCACATAGTTAATAGAAATATTAAAAATGTAATTCCTGATAGCATAACCCATATTCTCTCCTTACTTTTAATAGCAGTAAAAAAACTAATCATGACAATACCAAAACCTACAAAAGCCACTTGTATTTGATTATTGTTTAGGCTATCCGGTATAAAAATTGTTCCAATCCAATAAAAAAATGACTTAATTGTGAAATAAGGTTTATCTACTAAAAAATTTATAAAATCCATTATCGACCAATCTCCTGGTGAATAAATTTTCCCCCATGGACCTCCAAACATCCCAAATAACCAGAGCGTTGTTATTATCAATCCAAAAATGGCTATTTTATTTAAAATTAGTTTCTTATTTTTAAAACCATCCTTACCTAAAAGAATAAAGTCTGTAATCGGTATAATAAAAACCAAAGGATAAAGCCTAACAGGAGCAGCTACAATTGCTAAGATCGAAAAAATGGAATGAAGCAATAAATTTTTTCTCTTTTTATCTTCAAAAAAACTTATTTGAAAAAGTAAGCCAAGAAAGAAGAGCCCTACAGCCAGATAAACATTGCTGTAAAAAACCCAATCTGTTGTTTGAATTCCAGTAAAACCCCCTAGAAAAAGGGTGGCAACCAAAAAACTAAGTAATGTGGATTTAGTAATTTTCTTAAAAACTAAGAATAAAGCAAATGAAGCAAATATTTTAAAAATTAAAGCTACAAGGTAATAAAAAAAATAATTATTCCCAAAAATTCTATATTCATTGCCTATTAAAAATATTGATGGGCCATATGGTGCTAAATATGTAAAGATTCCAGGTAACATAGTATTAATTTGGGCAAATGGTGCATAATGAGTGAAATATCTGTAAAGACAAATCCAATCATCTCCGTATAAAGCTAAGCTAAAAGTGGGATAATGAATTAAAACTCCTAGAAAAGTTAAACTGAGTAGCAAAATAAAATTATTACCTTTTATTAATCTTAAAATCATAATTTTTTTCAAATCTCAGACATTTCTTATCTAAAAAGAAGGGCGCTAGAGAACTCACGGGTAAGTTTAATCAAAAACTGCTTAAGATTCATCCGCTCGATCATTTATTACGGTCTTATTGTACCACCTCCTTCTCTAGATTAGCCATTATTTTTATAAGTAATGTATCCCAACTCCAGTAGTCTCTGATTAATTCTGAAGCTTGTAGTTTCACTTCTTGATAAAGTTTTTTATTCCCCAAAAGTTCTAATATAGTCTCAGAAAATTTATTAAGATTGCCAATTGGCACCTTAAGCATTCCTTTAGGATAGTAAGTTTTAAGAGCTTCAAGATCAAATGATACCCCGGGCAAGCCAAAAGCCATAGCTTCAGCAGCCGCCATTCCTCCGCTATCATATGTAGCAGGATGAACTACAATTCTGCTTTGCGAAAAAATTCTATATTTTGTTGGCCCGTCGAATATATATCCGAATAGTTTAATGTTTTTACCCAACTTACCACTTTTAACTTTTGACTTTATAGTTTGCATTAAAGGACCATCCCCAATTATTGCAAGTTTGGCATCGGGTTGTTTTGCAACAATCATTTTCCATATATCAATAAGCTCTGGTACCCCTTTTTGTGGATGGAACCTGCCCTGGAAAACAGCATCGTATATTTTAGGTAAGTTACTAAATCTTTTTTGAAATAAATAAACCTTATCTACATCAACACCTCCTTTTATAACCATTACTTGGTCTAACTTGTTCAACTCAAGAAATTGCAATTTATCCGGCTCACTCGTAACAAAAACAATATCCGCAAGTTTTTTTATCAGCGGTTTTATAGGTTGCTGGACAATCCAATAAGCTAAAGATTTAATATCTGGAAACAGTCTCAACCGTCCATTTTCCTTAAATCCCCTGAAAGGATTTGGTGCGCTCATATACCAAGCAGCAATCCATTTTGTTTTAGGAAATCGTAATTTAAGAATGCTTGCTGGTAAACTATCTTGCCAAAATTCTGATGCTGAATAGATAATGGTATTTGGAGAATTATCGAGTTTTAATGTAAAAGAATTAAAAATGCCTATAAAAATTCTAGCGAAATAATTTACAAAAAACCCTAATTTTGCCCATCCTTTAGCAGACCATAAGATATAATTTACACCTTCCAATCCTTCTCGCTTACAGATTTGCAATCCTTCTTCCCATATATATAGATGCACAGGATATTTTTTTCCAATTCTTTTAGTCAGTTCTATAAAAATCCTATCGCCGCCTGATAAACCAGTTCCGTAGGTAGACATTGAAATAATATGGAATTGAAATTCTTTTTTCACTATCTGGATTTTCTAAGAAATCTTGCAGGATTACCAACATATACACCATTACCTGGAACATCTTCCACAACTGTGCTGCCAATTCCAATAATAGTATAGCTACCTATTGTTATTCGATCTCTCAATGAACTGTTTGACCCAATAAAACAAGAATTACCTATTTTTACATACCCTCCTATTGATCCTGTGTTGGCAATAAAGGAATAATCTCCTATTTCGCTACCATGACTTATTACTGCACCAGGATGAATGTTTACATGTTTCCCTATAACGACATCCGACATTAACGTTACATTCCTCATTAGAACGCTACCTTTATCTATCCGAGCAGTTTCAGAAATATGAGCAGAGGGATGAATAACAGTTATATACCTTGATAAAGGTATCTTTGAGTTTTTTATTACATCTTCATTGTTAAAAAAAGTAATTACAGAGTATACTCCATTTACAAAAAAACAATCTGAAAAATCACTTGCTTTTTCAATAGGACCTAGGACTTTTTCTCCAATAATTTTTTTACCCCATAATGCCTTGTCATCATCTAAAAAACCAACACATTCATAAGTATCACCTTCGAATCGATTAATATCATGGAGAGTATCCATAATATCTCTGGAATTTCCACCGGCACCTAAAATCACAATTTTCTTGACATTTTTCACCATGAGCTATTATATCCACAACTCCTTTTAAAATCCAAGATTAACTTTGGTATAATCATCAAAATGATATTCCTGACTGGACTTATTGTTCCAATTCTTAGTTACTTTTTTCAAACATACCCCAGGATATTCAATCGATATTTTGGAATTGATGTTTGGAAAAGAATGATCGAAGCAGATATTATCAGAAAAAATCATCATCATATCCCAAAAGGTATAGTACGCAGTGGATTTATTATAGAAGGCTACTTTGACTATCCTCCAGTATTTCCCTGGATTTTATCTTTTATTCCTAAAAAAATATTGCTCGAAATACAGGGTTTTATTGCCCCTATATTTGATTGTATCCAAAATTACTTAGTCTTTTTAATTACTTTACAATTAACTAATCGATTAGAGATTGCCCTAATTGCACAAATGATTTATTTTTCTACACCAATTGCAGCCTTAGAAAATAGTTACTTAACCCCCAGATCCTTAGGTTATTTAAATTTCACTTTAGCTTTTTATCCCATACTCATGTATCAACAGACACATAGTTTAATTTATCTTGCATTAGGCTTTATTTTTACAACTTTACTATTTTTTTCCCATCGCTTCCCTATACAAGCTTTATTATTTGTTAGCATCTTTTTTACTATTTTTGACAAAAACTTAATTTATCTTATTAACTATATAGCAGCTTTTATAATAGCCATTATTATTAGTCGTGGTTACTATCTAAGAGTTTTAAAAGGGCATTTATCAATAATATATTTTTGGGTCTTACATTATAAGTATCGATTCGCTCATCAAATCAGAGGAAACTTTTCCAGCACTAAAACTCATAAGATGGACTTCGTTAGCTTTATTTATTATCTGCTTTCTACCTTTACCCCCATATCGCTTATTGGAACAAACATTTGGTTACTTGCCCCTTTTGCTTATTTCGTAGATAAATATACAAAAATGAATATTATTCCACTTGATAATCCTTTATTTTTAAAAATGAGTTTATGGGTGATTTTCTTTTACATTATCTCTACAATTGTTCTCTCAGTAAAATATTTAATTCCAATCGGAGAAGGGCAACGCTATTTAGAAATGGCTCTAGTCCCTACTTCAATATTAGCAGCTGTTATATTTTCCTCATTCCTCAATACCCAGTATAAAACCGAAATTATTATCCTCTATATTTCCATATTCCTAATTAATATATTAGTGACTGTTTATGCCCAGTGGAAAGGTGTTATTACTGATAAAAATAGATCCTTGACTTCGGAGCTGCCGGAAGTTTTTTCTTATCTTAACCATTTAAAATTTAAGCCCAGAATCATATGTGTTCCCCATGCAATGAACTTAATCTTTTTGTATAATACCAAGGTTGATGCTTTAGTTGATATAGAGGTTCGAGGATTACTACAATTACAGGAAGTTTTTCCTATACTTAGAACCTCAATCAAAGATCTAGCAAAAAAATATAACTTGAATTTATTAATTTTGAAAAAAAGTTATGCCACAGCAGAGGAACTAAAAATACCAAAGCAAAGGTTATTAAAAGATATTGGAGATATTCAAATTTATCAAATAGAAAATTTATGAAAATCATTGGATTAACAGATCACATAGGAGGTGTTGCTCATGATAATTCTGCAGCATTACTTGTTGACGGAGAGATAGTTTTTGCAGAAGCACAAGAAAGAGTTTCCAGATTAAAACACGATCAAAGCTTTCCTCTGGATGCCATTAAACATGCTTTAAAATTCTCTAAATTGAATATGTCTCAAATTGATTATTTTGCTTCAGCTATCCCTCCTATGAAACTATTTCCATTCCTACTTGCTTATCTTGAGGGAATTAAATATTGTGGTTTTCCTAGATTTATCATTTGGTTTATTAAACGATCATTTGGTTTATTAAACTCCCCAACAAATAAGAGATTTTCCTATAGTGAGGCTGGTATTCCAAAGGAAAAATTAATTTGTGTTTCGCACCATCTGGCTCACGCTGAATCTGCTTACTGCAGTTCAGGTTGGCAAGAATGTTTGGTGGTGGCCTGGGATGGATATGGTATTGATATTTCCGGTAAACCATTGTGCGGAATTATCTATAGAGCTGTGAATGATAATTTAGAAAAGTTGGAGGAAATACCAATGTATGCATCACTCCCGCTATATTATGGCGCAGTCACAATTGCATTGGGATTTAAGCTAAATGACGGGGAAGGCAAAACCATGGGACTTGCGGCCTTTGGCAATCCATCCAAGTGTTATCAACAGGTAAGACAGATTTTTCCAATCTTTGTCAAAGATAGTTGGCTCCCCAGAAATAATTGGCTGGATATTACAAGTGTTTCAAAAACTAACTTATTCAAAACTACCTCTACTTATAAGTATTTACAACTCTTAATTAAGGAGCATAAAGCTGAAAATGTCGCTGCTGCTGCTCAGAAAGTATTGGAAGAAGAATCCGAGAAATTTTTTAGTTACTTAGTTAAGAAATATAAAAATGATCGGGTAGCTGCAGCAGGTGGAATTTTTCTAAACGTCAAGATGAATATGCGGCTATTCGATAATAAAATTGTTTCTGATTTATTTGTTTATCCAAATCCCGGGGATAGCGGGACTGCAGTAGGTGCAGCCTTTGCTGTTTATAAAAATATGGGTGGGATATTAAGAAAACAAAGACTTGAGAGAGCGGATTTAGGATGCAAGTTTACAGCTGTAGAAATTCAACAAGCTATCAAACGTTTTAAGAATCAAATTATTGTTCAACAGCTAAAAGCTAATCTGGCTAAAGTCGTTGCTAAAAAGTTAACAGAAGGTAAAGTGTTAGGTTGGTTCCAGGGCAGAGGAGAATGGGGACCAAGAGCACTGGGACAAAGAAGTGTTCTGGCAGATCCAAGATATGAATCCATTAAAGAAAGAATAAATCAGAAATTAAAACAGCGGGATTGGTTCATGCCGTTTGCTCCGGCTATTTTGCAGGAGAAATCAAGTGAATTTTTAGTAAATAACCGGCAGTCCCCTTTTATGATTACTGCAGATAGAATTAAACCAAATAAGGCCAAACTGATACCTGCTGCAATCCACATAGATAAAACAGTCAGGCCACAGACAGTTAATAAAAAAGTTTTGCCGCTATATCACCAGGTAATTGAGGAGTTTTATAAACTGACCGGTGTACCTGTGATACTAAACACAAGCTTTAACAGACACGGTTTACCTATTGTACATTCTCCTCATGAAGCCATTGAACACCTTTTATGGGGAGCTGTGGATGAATTAGTGATCGGAAACTACCTAATCCAGAGAAAGTCTCACTAGTCTCAAGCTTTGATCTGTTGCTTTCTTCCAAATGAATTGCTTTGACCATTCAATACAATTGGCTTGCAACTTCTTATATAACTCTCCGTCGTTTATAAGCTTTTCTATTTTCCTGATCAAATCATCTCTATTAATTTCTGCTAACAAACCTGTTTTGCCGTCTAAAATAGAGTCCTTAAGTCCTGCAACATTGTATCCAACTGTAGGGGTCCCCATCGCTGCTGCTTCAATTACAACTTGACCCCAACCCTCACGTAAAGAAGGATGAATCAAAATATGGGACATTTTTAAAAGCTCAAACTTCTTTTTATCGCTAACAAAGCCCCATAATTTGATTTTTTCTTTCAAACCTAACTTGTCGATAAGTTTTTTCATACTTTCTATATAAGGTGGGCTTCCTTTACCAACAATCCAAAGTTTTCCCATTTTATCTTCTCTAACTAGTTTACTGAATACATAAATTGCATCCTCAGTTCCTTTATCTATGCTAATTTCCCCCAGAAACATTAAGGTCTTAACTCTATCCTTAGATATACTCTGGTCCACCTTATGTATAATTACGCCGTTATGAATTACATTAATATTTATCTCTGGTATTCCCCATACCATTAAGTCTTGTTTTGTAGAATTAGATACAGTAATAAATGAAATCCTGCCATATATAAACCGAAAAACCAATGGTTCTAAAATATATCCTATTAATCCAAATATATAATTTAAGGGGAAATAAAGATAATTTAAAAACCAGACTTCTTTTGCAACCTCATGAATGAATGCTATTTTAGGCTTAAATGCATAAAGTGGTGTAAAAAAGGGGATACCATGAAAATTATCAACTAATAAATCAATCGACTCTCGGTTTTTTAAATAATATAGAAAGGCACGCAGTTGAACCCCAAAAATTTGTTTCCCCTGCCTTATGATAGTCACACCATCTACAACCTCTTTAGACTTTAAACCAAGAACCTTTGAAGTAAATAGCGTTACATTAAAACCAGCCCTAACCCAGGCTTTCGCATGCTCATGAACCGACATCTCCGCTCCTCCTGAATTATAATGTTTTGGACCTCTCCAGGATAAAATCAGTATGTTTTTTTTCTTTTCTCCCACAAACTTTTTAATTAGGCTATAAAATACCTCAAAACTTAAATCCCAAGAATAATTTTGACTTAACTTAACTGATTCTTCATTAAGCTTGTTTCTCAATTTATCATTAGTGATAATTCTCTCCATTGCTTGTGCTAACTCCTTTGAACTGGGATCTTTTGAAACAAATATTCCATTCTTTCCTTCTTGTACAGAGTCAATCAAGCCGCTCACTCTGCTTGCAATAGTTGGAGTTCCACAAGCAGCAGATTCTGTTACAGTTATACCCCACCCCTCTTTAACTGACGGAAAAACTAATGCCCAGGCTTGTGACATAAATTTTATTTTCTCGCCGTCACTTCCATTAAAATCAAAGGATACATTTGTTTGAAGATTGAATTTTTGAACCAGTGCTACCAATCTTTCTTTCTCGTATCCCCTTCCCATAATGTGCAGTCTGATACCGGGATATCTGGTTTTTAGTATCTGAGTAGCCTTGATGGCTAAATCCGTCCGCTTCATCCTAACCAATCTGTTGACACATAAAAAAAGCGGAAACTCTGTTTTTTTACCCTGCCTATATTTTTTTGGGTCAATTCCTAAGGGAAACATATGTATATTAGATTCATTTAGTCCTATTTTAAGCAGGTCTTCCTTAGTGCTGTTTGAAAAACATAACACCTGAGTTGTTTTATAGCTCATAAATTGTAGGTACTCAAGAAGATAAGCTATCCAAGATATTGGTGGCCACAACTCATAAAATAACACTTCTCTGGCTAATTGATTAACATAAGCTAACCTTTTAGATTTAGGTACGTACAAGGGAGTTTGCCAAAATATGGTATTTAGCATATCTATGACTAAATCGGGTTTTGGATTTAACTTCTTGTAATATCTCCATGCATGGAAGTAGGTAGTTAGCGCGTTTCCTTTTCTATAAATTCTTATTCCATTAATATTCTCAATTGACTCTGAATCGGAGAATTTTCTACAAAATATAGTAACCTGATTACCTTCATTAACAAGCCTTTTTGCAAATTCAAAAGTAACTAGTTCAGCGCCTCCTGAATCAGGATTTTTTATATCTTTCCAACTAAGTATTAGTATATTCATACAATTGAGGATCCTATCATATTGAGTGACTTTGCCCAAATTTCATATTCTTTTTGTAATTCTAAAGAGATTTGCTCTGGATCATTGTTTTTTGATAAGACTTTATTTAAAGTTAAACATTCTGAAAAATTAATTGAAATAGGAGACAATATTTTGCCAATATGCGGAAATAAACGTAGATAATCCAATCTTCTGGAATTTCCACCCAGATGTGCGAAGATAATATGGTATTTAACACTGCTACCCAGATTTCTTATTAAATATCCTACTCCCTTGTACCACCTTAGCTTCTGGTCCCTTTTTTCGGGAAATATAATAACTAATTCTCCTTTTTTAATTTTATTCACTGCATCATCAATACTCTTAATATTTTTTTGATGCTCCACATCACTGTTATATGAGGGGTAAAAAAATATTTTATCAAACAGTAATTTTAGAATTTTTTCATACCAGTTTCCATAATTTTGATGTCTTATATAAACAGGAATTAAAAATTTATCTAAGTTTGGATAAACATTAAGATAATCAGAATTAATGATCAAGTGTGAATCGCTTCTTTGTGGAATAGATGCAATAAGAGCTACTATTCCAAACATAAATGGATGATTAGATATCAATAACACAGGCTTATTTCTAAGATAGTCTTGTATATCATTATTTTTAAACTTCACACTCAATTTACTCCCCAAATTATTAATAATTTTCTTTACAGAACCGGAAAAACCAAATCTATTAACGATCGGGTTTGCCAGATAAAAAAATCTCCCGATTATTGTAAAATTTATAAGTTTTTTGATCATATGTAATTTTTTTTATATCCTGCTCTGAAATTTATCTCATCTTAGCGCGATATAAAATCGTTGACCCCAACAGAATTATAATACCTGCTAAAATAGCTAGGTACGATATTATAAATAACTGTCTGTAAGTCTCTTCAGGCGCAAGAAAAATGTCAAAGTCTAAGTTATTCCCCTTTTGATCTATAATAAATCCGTTAGCAAATCCATTAGCTACAAAATGCTTACTTTCGTCAAGCTGTTGATTGTTTATTCTTAATTTCCAGTCTGGATAGTAACTTTGTAGGAAAGTCAGGATAAATTTTCCTTTATTTCCTAGGATATTAACCCTGTAGAGACTAGGTGAAATTTTTGTAAAAGTAACTTTTTCCGGACTAGTCAAATTATGAAAATCTGCTTTATTAACAGGCATATTAGGAATACAAGAGGGACCTTCACAAATATATATCGATTTCTGTAAATCAATTTTATTTTGTTCAACCAATACCAAAAGGGAAGGTATTGATTCAACAAAGATTACTGATGGAGGTGAGAAGATTATTGGCACTACCCTATTCTCGGGAACTTTAAAAATTGAAAACTCCGGGTAATCTAAAATACGCTCTAAACTTGCAGAAGTTATCATTTCCTGAGATTTTTTAAATGCATCGTCAGGAAGTTCTAGCCCCTTTAAATTTAAATCCTTTCTTAGAACTACCAGATCAGAAGCAAAAAGTTGAGCTTTGTTAATAACACTTAGCTTATCATCATAACTTAGTTTGACAAAAAGTTCACTGTAAGAATCTCCGCCAAATGCCTTAGAAATAACAGGTGAGTCAAATAAGTATTCACTTGCTTCATGACCTTGGAAAGCTTTATTCCAGGTATATTTTCCAGAAGCCCCCCCTGTCATTGGTAAACTTAATAGTCTATGCTCAGCTCCCAAAATTTTATTAGCTTGCTCAAAAGATTTTGGCACTTCAACAGCAATCTTTCTATCTTTATATCCAACTATTTCTCCAGTTAAAAAAGGCCAGTGGAAAATTAAGAAATAGGCAATCACAATAACAACTAAAATTGATCTTTTAATCTTTGATTTGGACATAGAAAATAACTTAATAGATCCAATTGCAAAAATTAACATGAAAATTGAAGGCAGCAGTAAACCCCATTTCTCTAAAGGATTACGATACAGCTGCATTGGAGGGAAAACTTTGAATAAAAATATTTGAATATCTCCTAAAGGTAACGACGTTCCCTTAGCTAAAAAGACCAAGGTAATAGTAGAAATCATTAGAAACTTTTTTAAGAATTTATCTCTAATTTTTAAAATTCCAAATAGCGCTACAGCTGGTAGTACCCAACTAAGAAGAACAAATGGCAACGATTTATATATTGATCCAAAAACTTCACCTCTATATAAAAATCCTCCATGAATTAATCTAATAACATTAACTAGAGTAAAATCCTGGCTATTTGATTTTAAAGTATTGATATTGTAGATAAGATCATTACCAGATGAGGTAGAGGTAAAAGCTGTAAAATAATCCTTCATTGGGATAATCCACCAAATGTTAAATAATATCCAAATCATTAAGGAAACAAACGAGTATAGAAGAATAAATCGTTTTGTTCGTTCATCATTAGATTGTAAAAAGAAAAAGGTAAGAATATAAATCCCAGGTAAAATCCATACCAGTGGAACCATCGCTGGAGAACCACCAAAAGCATAGCAGAATGGTAAAGAAATAAGTGAAATAACAATTGTATACCTTAACTTACGTCTTTTGAGTCCTTTTAAAAAAAATAGAAAAAGCAGAGGAACGAGCGCATATAAAAACATAAATTGATATATAAACCTAAGCCAAACACCTAACATGGATACTGGGTTAAAGACATAAAATAGTCCAGCTAAAAAGCCGGCAATATGTAATTCTCTAAAATCTAGTTCTGATTCTAGTAGCTCCTTAGTTAAATAGTATGCTGATAACATTCCCACAGCTAGTAGTACAAAAAACAATATTTTTTGGAATTGAATTAAAGAAAGGTTTAAATCTAAAGTCTTAAGTTGTAAAAAAGTTAATGGAATTAAAGGACTATATATTGATCCTGCCATTCCGATCCCAATTTCAGTCCAAGAAGTGTTATATAATTTCAAACTTCTTGCAGGATTATAAAGAGTCAATCCATCTTCACCTGTAGCTAAAAAATCTCCATTCTTAAACCAGATAGAAACTAATATCAGCGCCACTAACAATAAAGCTGCGGGCATTAATATAGGTAAGAATTTTATTAATAATTTCATTTTTCACAAACTGCCACTAAGGAAACAGCACTTCCTTTCTCATCCCAATTATCATTCAAGCGATCAAAGAAAAAAATAGGTGTAAATAAACTAAATTTATTTCTTTGCAGCGAACTGTGTTTTAAATGTGCTTGGTAATTCTCTTCGTACTTACTAAATAATTTTTGAAATATATCAGGCATTTTTTTACTGGCTAATATTATGGCAACAATATTAATTATGTAATGATTAAATGGTAAGCAGTAATGTGTGAGTTTTGCTGTCGTTACCTTTTTAAAACCACCTTTTTTTAGAAGAGTTTGTAAGCTGTCTTTCGTATATAATCTCAAGTGCTGATTCCATATTCCTGCCCAAAAACCAGACTTTATATGGACATCAAAGAGATGATCCAAGGTCCAGTTTATTGGATCCCAAAAAAATGGATAGTTTTTATGAGGAACCGAGAGAACAAAAATTCCTCCTTTTTTAAGTACTCTATTTATTTCTGTTAAGGCTAAGTGGTCTTCGTTGACATGTTCCAAAACTTCACTGGCGATAATTTTATCAAATGTGTCATTTGGGAAAGGAAGTTTTAAAACATCAGCCTGAATTAGATTAACTTTCTTCCCTTTCAAATTTTCTTCAGCGCTTTTTAAGGAGCGTACGTTTATATCAACACCTGTTAGCTTGAAGGTAGAATCTATCTTACTTAGTAAGTAAAGATAAAAACCATCACCACATCCCACATCAAGAATAATATCTCCTTTTTTTAAATTCATATTCGAAATAAGCCATCTTGCCCTTCTTCTCAAGGCTACATCCCCTACTACATTAAGTAAATTATTCAAATTAATTTTCATAAGATTTAATAATTTCCTTTATATTATTTTCACCGAAATTTTCTGTAGCGTATTTTCTGGTATGAGACGTTAAAACATTCAGTTTTTGTCTGGAATAAAAAAAATATTCTATCCATTTTTTTAGATTAAAAACTGTAGGTTCTATTAATTTACCAGTGGCTGGGGTAAGTGCATCGGATAATCCACCTTTTTTAGAGGCGATCACTGGTGTTCCACAAGCAATTGCCTCCATGATAACAAATCCAAAACCCTCATCAACTGTTGAAGGAACTAAAACCAAATCTGCGCCACTATAGAAAGGAACTACTTTATCATTTTCAACTCTTCCAAGATATTGTATATTACTACTTTTATTTGAGGCATTTATTACATAACTCTTAAGAGGACCATCTCCGATAACTACTAACTGTATAGCTGAATCAATTTTTAAAAACGCCTCCATAAGTAAAATGATTCCTTTTGTCTCGATTAATCTTCCAACAAAAAGGACTGTAAATTTATCCCATTTAAGATCTTTTCTTGCTTTCAATTTATCAATTGGGGAAAAGTGCTTTAAATCTATCCAATAATGGAAAACGGAGATTTTGTTACCCGGTACTCCCAATTTTACGAGTTCCTGTTTTGCAAAATTTGTTGGTGTGAGAATTTGATTTGACTGATTGAATATAAACCTTGAAACTAATGGATACAAACCCTTCTTCGGGAAAAAATATAGATTATGAGTACTGCTTATTACTTTCTTTCCAAATATTTTACTAAGCAGTATTCCAACTGCAGTTGGTACTAATCCCTGGCTATGAATCACATCTATCTGACTCTTGTATTTGATTAAGACAAAAAATGAGATAAGAAATAGACCCGGAAATAAATAAATAAATTCCAGTGCCGGATAATTAGTAAGCTTATGAACTATGTTAAAACCAAACCAAGGGAGCCTAAAACATTTAAAGTTTTCTCTTTTCTCAAACAAAGGTGCCGTCTTTGACGATGCAAGGGGTTGATAGGTCGAAATAAAAACATTCCATTTAAATCTAGCCAAACCTGCCACTAAGGCTTGTAGATGGCTTTCTACTCCGCCTATATTGGGGGGATAGTGGGAAGTAATTATTAGAACCCCCTTATCTTCATGCTCGTAATATTTTAATATCCTAATTGCATTTTTTTCACCGAAGTGAGTTTTAGAATAATCTCTGGCTGAAGAAGCAAGTTTTGCTAACTTATCCGGATATCTAAATATATCCTTCAGGGCCCTGCTGATGTTTGAAGATGTTATATCAATAAAGATACCTACCTTTGTGGATAAAGCTTCGCGGATACCTCCTCTATTTGCTGCTATAACCGGAAGACCACAAGACAGAGCCTCCAAAATAACCCTCCCAAACCCTTCCTCGTGAGTTGACGGAACAAGTAACACGTCAGATGCACTGTAATAAACGGCAAGTTTTTTATTATCAATTTTGCCTGCAAATTTAACATTTGACTGACCCTTTAGTTTAATAATTTCTTCCTTTAACGGTCCGTCCCCCACAATTAAAAATGTAACCTCCGGGGTTTTTCTTGATGCTTCCAATAGTTCCTCTACTCCTTTACCTGGAACAAGTCTGCCTACAAAAAGACAAATATGTCCACTATTTAAACCCAGAAGCTCGCGGGCTTTTAGCTTATTGTTCGGTTTAAAAATATTTTGGTCTATCCAATAAGTAAAAACTGATACTTTATCTTTTGGGACATCTAGTCTTAAAATTTCTTCTCTAGACTGATTTGAAAGAGTAAGGATATGTTTACAATTTCTGAATAGAAATTTTACAAAAGACGGATATAAACCTTCCTTGGGAAAATTATAAATTGAATGAGTAGATATTATGACAGGTTTTTGAAAAATTTTTCCCAAAAATACTCCAACTGCACCGGCTACAAGTCCCTGCGTATGAATAGTATTAATCTTAGATCTATTAAATAAAAGAAAGAATAATCCTAAAGAGAATAATCCCGGGAAAAGATAAAGAAATTCAAAAAGTGGAAATTTCGCAAAAGTTAAAAATAGGTTCATTCTAATCCAGGGAAGGCGGTATATTACAAATCCATCCCCTTTTTCTTTGATTGCTCCATTAGCTTTTGTAATAAGCGGCTGGTAAGTTAAAACAGAAAAATTAAAACCTTGTTTTGTTCCGGCTGCAATTAAATCATCCAGGTGCGTTTCAACACCACCTATATTAGGACGAAAAGGAGTTGTCAGAATTAAAATATGTTTATTCATTTGCTGTTTAATCTACCAATAAGATACCCTACTCCACCGGCTATTAATTCTAAAGTTAACATAAATACCAGTGATAAAGATAAAATAGGGTGTAAGATGATTTTTCTCCAATTTTTGTAAAAAATAGGGCGTAAAAAGAATACAGTCTTAGCAGAGAGAGGAGAAATATTATGCTTCCTAAGATAGCGGTAAGTTTTTAAACCGTAGTAGTATTTTTTTCGTGCTAGATCAAGGACTGAAGTAATCCTCTCTCTATGATAAATAACGGATTCGATTCTGTTTATATGATATCCTAAATCTCTAATGTTCTCAGCTAAATCCCAATCTTCAGGACCTGTAATAGCCTCATCATATCCTCCGGCTTTCAAGAAAACATTTTTCAAAAAAAATCTGGCAGCATCAGTAACTATATCGCCTTGTTCATTATAAAAGGATCGTTCATACGCTTTAACTTTTTCCCAAAAGTTTTTAGCGACAGATACCTCTGGGATAACAACTCCAGAAGCTTTATCCTCGCTAGCAACCTTCACACACTCTTCTATCACTGTAGGTGATAATTCCATATCTGCATCTAGGAAAAAAAGATATTTACCTTTGGATTTCTTAACACCGAAATTTCTTTGCGCGCTTCTCTCCGGCCCAAAAATATAAGTCGTAACGTTAAATTTTTTAGCTATTTCGACGGTTGTATCTGTAGATTTATTATCAACAAGTATAGTTTCAAATTTTTTATAAGTTTGATTACTTAAACTTTTTAGAAGACTGACTAACACATCTTCTTCATTTTTTGTTGTTATAATAACAGAAACCAAGTCTTGCTTATTCATTCCTTAAAATAATAACATATACCAATTCAAAATATGCCGATAACTAATTCAGTCAAAAATATTATAAAACAGCAGGTACCTAATTATGAAATTCACCAGTTTAGTAAAAAGAAAACGAAATACTGTATTTGTATACCAGTATTAAATGAGGGTGAGAGAATCACTAAGCAACTACAAAGAATGCTACCATTTTCCAAAAGTGTGGATATTATCCTTGCTGATTGGGGAAGTACAGATGGTTCAACAAAACCATCTGCTTTAAAAAAAATGAATGTTAGAACTTTACTTATTCTAAAAAGCCCAGGTAAGCAAGGTACTCAACTAAGAATGGCTTTCTCTTACGCTCTACAACAAGGATATGAAGGTATTATACAAATTGATGGAAATAATAAAGATGGCATCCAAGCAATACCTGATTTTATCAAAGCACTAGATGAGGGTTATGATTATATTCAAGGATCCAGATTTGTTAAGGGAGGCAAAGCTACTAATACCCCTATTATGCGCTACTTTGCAGTCAGGTTACTGGCTGCACCTATTTTATCAATGGGGGCTGGGTATTGCTACACAGATGTAACTAATGGTTTCCGTGGCTACAGTAAAAAATACTTAACTCATCCTAAGGTTCAACCTTTCAGGGATATTTTTGTAAATTATGAACTTAATATGTATTTAACAGTCAGAGCAAATCAGCTAGGACTTAAAACTAAAGAAATTCCAGTAGAAAGAAAGTATGCTCCAGGAAGAGTTCATACAAAGATAAGCTTTATTGGTGGTAATTCTAATTTCTTGCTTTCTCAAATAAAAGCTGCACTGGGTTATTACAATCCAAAAAATTAACTAAAGAAGAGATTTAAGCAGCTTTTGTATATTTTCTTGCTAATTCCAATCTCCAAGGAGAGGTTGCATGGAGTTTTAATATTGCGTCTGGAGAAATATCTCCAGCTAATAAATATTTATTCCATATATTTGGAGTAATTTCTGATTTTAACCACTCATCAATTTTTGTCATCGGAATCGCAAGGAGAGCTGTATTTTCCTTATTATCTGTGGCTTCTCTCCAATTTTCCACAACAATTTTAGTTTTATTATCTGTTTCAGCAATAAAGGCATAAGCAGGATATGCAGCTCCTTTTTCCATAGCAACACCTAACAATCTAATGCTTTGAGGTAGCGCAAGTGAATATAATTCCTCAGCAAAACTTCTAAATGAGGCAGCAAATGGGGAATAATCTACCCTTGGTTCCATTTGTTCCTCCTCTGTAACCGAGTG